>ORMF011137040.1_pt1 | contig 57244 bp, 50 predicted proteins | sample 1779871 | NCBI WGS metagenome assembly ORMF01 (sample SAMEA104232316, study PRJEB22302) | groundwater metagenome | biome: forest; feature: aquifer; material: groundwater | place: USA | collected 2011-08-07 | depth 5.4 m | reverse complement strand
GGAAGAGAATGGGGTGGGGAGTAATTACATTTTTCGCCTTGGCGAAGTGCTGGGGGCGAAAAATGTAATGACTCCCGACCCCATTCTCACGGCGGTGCGATTCGCAGGATGCGATCGTCGGTCGCCGACACGCTTCCTCGGCCGTCGCGATTGTTCGTGCAGAAGTAGAGAAGGCCGTCGGGGCCGTTCACCACGTCCCGCAAGCGGCCGTACGTGCCGTCGAGCAGCCGCTCCTGTGCCGCGACCCGCCGCGGCGAGGCTGCATCTATCCTGATCCTCAGCAGGTGGTTCCCCCTCAACGCTGCGACAAAGAAGTTGTTGGTGAAGCCGCTTACCAGGGTCCCGCGGTAGAACGCCGCGCCAGATGGAGCGATGGCAGGCGTGTAGAACGTGATGGGCGTCTGCATCCCCGGCATGGACTGGCTGCCTTCGATGCGCGGCCAGCCGTAGTTCGCGCCCGAATCGATCACGTTCACCTCGTCGTTGCCGGACGATCCATGTTCGGACGCCCACAGATCGCCCGACACCGGATGCCAGTCCAGTCCCTGTGGGTTTCGGTGCCCGTACGAGTAGATTGGGGAGCTGAACGCGTTGGCGCGCGGCGTGGTGCCGTCTCGATTGATGCGGAGGATCTTGCCCGCCAGCGACGCGAGATCCTGCGCGAGCGACGTTCGATTGGCATCGCCGGCCGTGATGTACAACAGGCCGTCGGCACCAAACTTCAGCCGGCCTCCGTCATGAATCGAATCCGCGGGGATGTTATCGAGAAGGACCACGCGCTCGGCGAGACGGCCGGCAGCTTCACGGTACCGGACCACGCGGTTCACCGCGCCGCCTGTGACCGCCGCCGTGTAGTAGAGATACACGAGCCGCGTCTGCGCAAATTCGGGATCGAGCGCCAGTCCCAGCAACCCCGCCTCGCCCTGAGCGAACACGTCGCTCATCGTCAGCGCAACTTCCGAGGCGCCAAATGTCGCGGTGAAGATGCGAACGCGACCCGGACGCTCGGTGACAAAGAGGCGTCCGTCCGGTGCAAACGCCATGGCCCAGGGGATCTCCAGGTTCGTTGCAACGGTTTGGACGACGAAGCGTGTGCCGTCCTGGGCGGTGATGACTCCCGGCGACGGCGCCGGTGAAGGAGTAGGCGTGGGCGTTGGCTCAGGGGTTTCGGTGGACGTGTCGGTGGGACATCCCTGCGTCTGAAGGGTCTGGGCCACCAGCATGAACGCGAGGGCGCCAGCCGCGAGGAACACAGACATCGATGGCGATTGTACGGCCACAGGCTGCAGGCTGCGGACTGCGGGCCCGCAACAGTCGAACCGTCGGTTAGGGGCCCGAAGGCCGCAGCCCGTAGTTCGTGGCCAGCTTTTCCGCCTCCGCCGCCTCGCGCTCACCTGCCTCGACGTCGACGCGCGACAGAACGAGGGCGCCCGCCACGAAGAACACGATGACGGACAGCACCGCGGGACGGCTGGATCCGGTGAGCGTCACCGCGCCCGCGAAGATCGCTGGACCGAAAATGCCGGCGAATTTTTCAAACACAGAGAAGAATCCGAAGAACTCCGACGACTTGTGGCGCGGGATCATTCTCGCGAACATCGATCGGCTCAGCGCCTGACTGCCTCCCTGGACCATTCCGACGAGACCGGCCAGAAGGAAGAATTCGGCAGCGGTGGTCATCAGGTAGCCAAGGATGCTGATGCCGACATACACGGCAAGAGCCAGGAGTACCGCAGTCTTTGCGCCGATCCTGTTCGCGAGTGCGCCGAACAGGAATGCGAACGGGATGCCGACGAACTGCACGACGATGAACGCGCCGATCAGGGCGTTGCGGTCGATGCCGATCTCTGCGCCATAGATTGACGCCATCTTGATCATCGTCTGGATGCCGTCGTTGTAGAGCAGGAACGCCACGAGCATCAGGAACGCGTTGCGATAACCGCGCAGCTCGCCAAACGTCTCGCGCACGCGGCGGACGGCCACGCGCACCGTGCTGTCGTTCCGGCGTTCATCAGCCTCGAGCACAGCCGGTGGTTCGGGCACGCGCCGCAGCAGCGGAATGGAGAAGAGGAGCCACCACGCGGCGACGCTCACGAACGACAGCTTGATACCGCTGATCGAGTCCGCGAGGCCGAAGGTGGCCGGGGTCAGAATCCACGCCAGGTTGATCGCGAGCAGCACGCCGCCGCCGATGTACCCGATGGCATAGCCCGACGTCGAGACCCGGTCGATCTCGTCGTGCGTGGCGACGTGAGGCAGGAGCGAGTCGTAGAAGATGAAGCTGGCCGAGATGGCAATGTTGGCGATCATGAAGAGCGCGGCCGCGAAGACCCACTCGCCGCGGTCGATCCACGCCATCGCGGCCGTCATGACGACGCCCAGCGCCATAAAGGCCGCCAGCATCCGCTTCTTGGCGGCGCGGTAATCGGCGATCGCGCCGAGCACCGGTCCGAGAATCGCGATGATCGCCACCGCGATCGTCGTCGCCCAGGCAAATCGTGCCGTCGCCACGGCCGGCGGCAGGTTCGCCGCCGCCACATCGCTGAAGAACAGCGGAAACACCGCCGTGATGATGGTGGTCTGGAACGCCGAGTTCGCGCAGTCGTAAAGCGCCCACGCGCGGAGCTCGGGGCGGTCGAGGGCGAGGCGGGAGAGGAGACTCACGGGACGGCTACAGACTACAGCCTGCCGGCTACTGGCCTGAAACGGACACCGTGCTCGACGCGCAGCGACTGCGGCACGTGACTTGCGAATTGCCAGATACGTGAGCCGCGATCATCGGAAACTTCGGGCCTTCCAAATCGCAGATCATCTTGTGCCGCGAGTCTACAGCGCAACTCGAGCGCTCCCTCCGGAGGAGCGTTTCGGACTTCAGGCGCAAATCAGACGCGCTGCCGTTTCGACAGCAAGCACAATCGTTGAGGGTTGTACCAGACGCACGGCGCGTGACTATCAGCATTTCATCAACGTGTCACTGGGCTCCGCATGCGAGACACGTTATTTGCTCCAACTTGCGGCGCGTCTGGAATTGCTTCCACCTGATCACCGGAAGCTGCCAGATGACTACGATCTACTCATTGCGACCTTGCAGAAACTCCTCAATGCCGTCGAATCGCTGCGGTAGAAATTGCATCGTCCGCTGGCCTGCAGTCTGTAGCCCGTAGCCTGTAGCCTGTAGCCTGTAGCCCTAGTACGTCCTCCTCGCGACCCACTCGCGCAACAGTGAATCCACGACGACGTACTGGGAGCCTTCCTTCAGCAAAAGGTCCTGCTTCATCAGCGCGGCGATCGATGCTTGGATGCTCGAGGGGGCGCCAAGGCGGTAGCGAGTGCGCGTGGCGGCTGAGAGCAGCTCACGGCCGTTCTGAAGGACAACGGCGCGCAGCACGGCGCGCTGGGCCAGCGTCAGCCGCTGCCACACCGCTTCGAACATCGTGTCCTGCTCCGACAGCAAGCGGGCGAGCGTTGTGTGGAGGTCGTCGAGCGTCGTCCTGCGCGTACCGGCCGCCCGGGCGTCGTCCCACGTTTCGTGGGCGAGCCGCTGGACGTCATACGGCAGGTTTCCGGCAAGGTCGACGATCGCCATGCCGAGCCCGGGTTCTGCCTTCATGCCGGTCTTGGCGAACCGCTCCTCGATGAAGGACGCGAACGCGTCCGGAGGAATCTTGTCGAGACGTATCACCGGGCCCGCCTTGTAGAAGGGACGGCGCGGGCTGATCATCCGCTCCATGAGGCTGGGCTCGGAGCCCGCGAAGACGTAACCGACCCGCCGCTGATGCTGGGCGGCCGCGCGCAGCGCGTGCTCGACGCTGCCGCCGTTGAAGCCGGCAATCGCCTGAAATTCGTCGAGGGCCACGATGACCGTGCGCTTGCGCAGCGCTGCCAGGCGGCCGGGCAGTTCGAACACCTCCGTCGCGAGACGGTTGATATCCCGCGTCGTCGTTGCCGCCGGAAATGCCACCGATACACGTCCCAGGCCGACTGCATCGGGCTCGTAGCGCACTTCGGGGCGCGTGGAGGTGATGAACTCCATCAGCCAGGCGCGCGCGCGATCCCACCTCGTTTCCACCGCCGCAAGCGCCCTGGCATACCCCTCCAGAAACGACACGTAGGAGCTATAGCTGCTGACGGTGACATCGACGGTCAGGGCGCCCCGGCGCGACAGGGACGTCAGCGCGCGGCGGACGAGCGAGGATTTCCCGTACCGGCGAGGCGAAATGAGGAAGACCTTCTGCGCGTCAGCGAGATCGGCAATGAGTCGAGCGAGCTCGAGCTCCCGATTGACGAAGGCGCCGGCGGGGACCACCTCGCCGTAGACGAACGGGTTATCCATGGTCCGTTACGTTATCTGACGTAATCATTACGTCAGATAACGTAACACTGACAGGGAGAAGGGGGAAGGGAGAAGATGGAAGGGCGGGGCCAGGGAGAAGGCCTGATCCCTAGACCACCCTTCCGCCTTCCCCCTTCTCCGTTCTCCCTTCCACCGTCAGTTTCCCCGTATAGATCGCCATCCCGACCACCGCGTCCACGCCCTCGGCGTCGAGGCGGTCGATCTCCTCCCGTGTGGTGATGCCGCCCGCCGCGGTCAGGTGCTTCGACGTGGCGTGGCGCACCGCCAGGATCGCGTCGATGTCGGTGCCCTGCATCAGCCCTTCCTTGTCGACGTGCGTATAGAGGAACTCGCCACAGTAGGGTTCCAGCGCGCGGACGGCCTCCACGGCGGTGATCGGCACGGGTGTCTTCCATCCGTGGATGACGACCTGGCCGCCGCGGCTGTCCACCGCGGCAATGATCCGTTCGGCGCCGACGGCGTCGGCCAGCGCCGCGGCGAACGCGAGGTCGACGCGCCCGTCCTTGAAGAGCGACGAGCTCACGATCACGGCATGCGCGCCGCCGTCGAGCACCTCGCGGGCGCGCTCGACACTTCGGATCCCACCACCGACGCGGCAGGGAAGCCTGCCGCAGATCGCCTTCACGAGGTCCGCGTTTACGCCTGTGCCCATCGCGGCGTCGAGGTCGATCAGCTGGACCTTCGGAAAGCGCTCGAACCGGCGGATCCACTGCTCGGTATCCGTCGTCTCGAGTGCGAGCTTTTCGCCTTGAACGAGTTGAACGATCCGGCCGTTCTGGAGGTCGATGGAGGGAATCAGCATGGAGATGGCTGCGGGCTACAGGCTACAGACTACGGGCTACAGACTACAGGCTACGGGCTACAGGGGCTTCGGGCTTCACAAGCCAGGCGAGGCCGGAAGTCTGCAGCCTGCAGCCTGTAGCCCGGCAGGCTGCAGCCATTGTCACAGGCGCACCGGCACTCCCCGCTCGTGCAGGTAGTGCTTCAAATCGGCGACGCTCGATTCGGCATAGTGAAAAATCGAGGCTGCAAGCGCCGCGTCCGCGCGGCCCCGCGTGAAGACCTCAGTGAAGTGATCGAAGCTGCCGGCGCCGCCCGACGCGATCACGGGAATATCCACCGCCGCGGAAACGGCGGCGGTGAGCTCGCAATCGAACCCGGCGCGGGTACCGTCCCGGTCCATCGACGTCAGCAGAATCTCACCGGCGCCGCGCGTTTCGGCTTCCCGAGCCCACTCGACGGCATCCCGTGCGGCATCCGTCTGCCCGCTCCGGACGTACACCGCGAAGCGGTCGCCATGGCGCTTTGCGTCGATGGCGACAATCACGGCCTGGCTGCCGTACCGATTGGCGAGCGTCGTGATGAGAGAGGGATTCCGGAGCGCGGCCGTGTTGAGGCTCACCTTGTCTGCGCCGGCATCGATGACCACCGCCGCGTCCTCCTCCGACCGGATGCCACCACCCACGGCGAGCGGCAGAAAAATCTCCCGCGCGACAGCATTCACGGTGTGCGCGAGCGTTCGGCGCGCTTCGAGAGTCGCGGTGATGTCGAGCACGACCACCTCATCGATGCCTTCGACGTTGTAGCGCCGCGCCAGCGCGGCCGGGTCGCCGGCGTGACGAAGCTGCTGGAACTGCACGCCCTTGACGACCTGGCCGTCGCGGACATCGAGGCACGCAATGATGCGTTTTGACAGCATGACTGGGTTCGCTTGTTCCGATTCCTGTTCAAGGGGTTCAGGGTTCGTGTTCACGTTCCGGTTCGTTGAACTCAGTCGAACAGTTGAACCTGAACACGAACATTGAACCTTGAACCCGGAACCGGAACTTTGTCAGGACCTGCATTCCTCGAGAAAGTTTCGCAGAATCTGCAGCCCCGCGTCGCTGGACTTCTCGGGGTGAAACTGGACGCCGAAGATTCGACCGCGCTCGACGGCCGCCGCAAAGGGCCGTCCGTGGGTGGTGATTGCTGCGCAATCGTCGGTGACCGGCGGCGCGTACGAGTGCGTGAAGTACACCTGTGCGCCCTGTGGTACGCCGGCGAGAAGCCGCGCGGCGGACGTGGACGGCGGGTGCAGGGCGTTCCAGCCGACGTGGGGCACCTTCAATTGCCGGTCTGCATCGCCTTCCAGGCGCAGGCAGCGGCCTTTCATCAGCCCGAGCCCTGGGACGCCGGGTGCTTCGTCGCTACCTTCGAACAGCCACTGCATGCCGACACAGATGCCCAGCAACGGCGTGCCCGCGGTCACTCGTTCGAGGATGGCCGATCGCCACGGCTCATCCAGGTTCGTCGTCGAGGCAAAGTGTCCGACCCCAGGCACGATGATGCCGCTGACCGATGCGAGATCTGAAGGATCGGAAGGTGTCGAGAAGCCGGCCTGCAGCGCCGTCAGAGCCTTGCGCACCGAGGTCAAGTTGCCGGCCCGGTAATCGATCAGCGCAATCACAGCAGGCCCTTCGTGCTCGGCAGCATCTTCGCGAGGCGGGCATCACGGGCACAGGCGACGCGAAGCGCGCGCGCGAACGCCTTGAACACCGCCTCGACGTGATGGTGACTCGATCGCCCGTAGAGGACGATCGCGTGAACGTTCGCGCGGGCACCAGTCGCGAAACCTTCGAAGAAGTCGTGAACCAGCTCGGCCTGCAGGTCGCCGACACGCTCCACCTTCAACTTCAGGTTGACGACGGAGTGAGGACGGCCACTGAGATCGACGGCGGCGACTGCAAGGGTCTCATCCATCGGCATGACGAAATAGCCGGCCCGGTTGATGCCTTTGCGTGAGCCAAGCGCGGCCAGGACCGCTTCTCCTAACACGATGCCAATGTCCTCGACCGTGTGATGCTGATCCACGTCCAGGTCGCCGGTGGCTTTCAGCGTCAGATCGAAGCCGCCGTGGCGGGTAAACAGCTCCAGCATGTGGTCGAGAAATCGAATGCCGGTGCTCACCTGGTACCGGCCGGTGCCGTCGATGACCAGCCGCCCCTCGATCTGCGTCTCCGTCGTCCGCCGATCGAACGCCGCCGCCCGGGCATTGGAACCACGAAGGCCACGAAGATCACGAAGGGTTCCCGGCTTTGTGTTCTTGGTGGTTTTTCTCATCGTCCACTCCGCATAGTGGTGGCGACGCCGTCCGCCACGGCGGCTTCGAGCGCGGCAATGGCCGCGTCCGTGTGGGCGGGCACGCCGGCCGTGACACGGATGGTTCCTGGCGAATACGGATCCCACGACCGGTCGCGCACGTGCACGCCGCGAGCCGCAAGAGCAGCCACAACGTCTGGGGCTCGATTGCCGACGCGGACGAGGACGAAGTTTGCCGCGCTCTTCCAGTAATCGAGGCCGAGCCGCTCGCAGGCCTCATACAGCCGCTGCCGGGACTCACGGACCTGGGCGGCGTAGCGCGGCAGGAACTCCTTGTCCTGCACCGCCGCCTGCATGGCGGTGATGGCCACGATGTTCATGTTCAGCACCGGGGTGACCGAACGAATCGACTCGAGCGTCTCGGGACGCCCGATGAGACAGCCAATGCGCATTCCCGCAAGGCCGTACGCCTTGGAGAACGTTCGACCGATCACGACGTTGCGGTGGCGCGGGAGCTCGTCGAGGAAGCTGCCGTCGGCGAACTCGACGTACGCCTCATCGACCACCACCATCGCGTGCGGCGCGGCCTCGATGACTTCCCGCAGCTCCTCGCGAGGAATGAGCCGCCCGGTGGGATTGTTCGGCGTGTTCAGCAACACCAGCCGGGTCCGAGGGGAAATCGCCGCGAGGACCTCTTTGAGAGGAAACGCGAAGTCCGGCCCGGGAGGTATGCGAATCGTTCGCGCATCGAGCGCGGCTGTGGCCGTCAGGTACGGGTCGAACGCCGGCACCGGCACGATCGCCTCGAGCGAGGGGTCATGGGCGCGGCCGAAGGAGGCGAGCGATGTCATCAGAATGCCTTCGTCGAGTCCGTTCGTCAGCAGCACCCACTCGGGATCGACGTCAAAGTGGCGCGCGCACGCCAGCACTGGCGCGCGGTAATCCGGGTACGCGGCGATGTCGGTCGCCTTCAGGGCGCGGATCGCCTCCAGCACGCGCGGCGAGCAGCCGCCCGTGTTCTCGTTGAGATGGAGACGAAGTCCCTCGCCGGGGCTTGGAATTCCCTGAATCCTCATGCCTTGCGCCTCGCTTTGGCCCTGCTCCCTTGGCCCTGCTTCCTGGCCCGGCCCTTTCCCCTTCCCCCTTCTCCCTTCCCCATTGTCCGTATCTCGATCGACGCGGCGTGCGCGTTCAGACCTTCCGCCCGCGCGAGTGTCACGATCGTGTTCGCGATCCTTCGCAGACCATGTTCCGTCACCCGCTGCACAGTGACCTGACGCACGAAGTCGGCCGCGGAGAGGCCGCCGCGGACGCGCGCGGCGCCAGCCGTCGGCAGTACGTGATTCGATCCGATCGCATAGTCGCCCGCGACCTGCGCCGACCACGGCCCGACAAAAATCGATCCCGCGCATCGCGCCAGCTTCGCAAGCGGCTCGCGATCGACGACAAGGTGTTCTGGCGCCGAGGCGTTCGCCAGTGCGATGGCGTCTCGAGCGCTCGAGGTCACGATGATGCCGCCGTGCCGGCGGAGCGCCACCCGCGCCGGCCCGTCGTTCGGCGCCTGCGCTTCGACTTCCCGCGCCACCCGCTCGGCAAGCGTCCGGCTGGTCGTGATGAGCACCGCACGTGCGTCGGCGTCGTGCTCGGCCTGGGCGATGAGATCCGCCGCGATCCAGTCTGCCGGCCCGCGGGTCGCGACGATGAGGATCTCCGTCGGACCGGCGTAGAAATCGATGCCGCAATCAGCCGCGACGGTCGCTTTCGCGGCGGCCACGTACCGGTTTCCAGGACCAACGATCTTATCGACGCGCGGTACCGACGCCGTACCGTACGCGAGCGCCGCAACTGCATGCGCGCCGCCAAGCCGGAAGACGCGCGTCGCCCCTGCCTCCATCGCGGCCGCAAGCACGACCGGCTCCGGCCGCGGGCAGGTGACGATGATGTCTTTGATGCCGGCGACCTGTGCCGGCACCGCGGCCATGAGGAGCGACGACGGCAGCGGGTATCGGCCCCCCGGCACGTAACAGGCCACCGAGTCGAGGGGGATGATCCGCTGTTCAACGCTCACGCCGGCCTGGATGTTCGTGCGCCACCCGCGCGGCACCTGCCGCCGCGCCACGACGCGAATGCTTCGTGCCGCCTGCTGAATGGCGGTGCGCACCTGCCTGGGCACTTCGGCTGCGGCCCGTCGAACCTCCTCCGCCGAAATCTCCATCGGTCCATCAAGGCCGTCGAATTCTCTGGCGTACCGGCGGAGCGCCGCGTCCCCGCCACGCCGCACACCCTCGACGATCTCCGCCACCGCGCGGTCGGTCGCCGTATCGCGAATACGCGACGGCTGCAGCAGACGCTGCACCGCTCGACGATCGCCTGCGTCGACGATCCTCATGACAGGCTCCTGGCTACAGGCTGCCGGCTGCCGGCTAGGCAAGCCGCCGCGCCCCGGCGGCGCCTGAAGCCCGCAGTCCGCAGTCTGAAGCCTTCGCTCATAGGACGATCTTATTCAGCGGATACTCCACAATTCCCTGTCCGCCCGCTGCGCGCAGCCGAGGGATCAGGTCGCGGACCGTGCGCTCCTCGATGATCGTGTTGACCGCGACCCAGTCCGAGTCGCTCAGCGACGAGATCGTGGGGCGCTGTAGCGCCGGCAGCAGCGACAGCACCGACGTCAGCTTGTCCTTCGGCACGTTCAGCATCACACCCACACGGCCCTGGGCCTCGATCGCCGCCCTGAGCAGCAGCGCCACGTTCTCGATCTTCGTCCTCTTCCAGCTGTCGCTGAGGGCGGCGTCGTTGACGATGAGTTGTGTGTTCGACTCCATCACCGTATCGAGAATGCGCAACCGGTTGGCGCGCAAGGTCGACCCGGTCTCCGTGGCTTCGACGATCCCGTCGCAGAGGACCGGCGGCTTCACTTCGGTCGCGCCCCACGAAAATTCCACGCGCTTGACCGGTACCTTCAGCCTCTCGAAGTAGCTCCTCGTCACTTGTACGAGCTCGGTCGCGATCGTCGCTCCGGCAAAGTCAGAGGGAGCCGTGAAACGGGAGTCCTCCGGTGCTGCCAGCACCCAGCGCACTTTGCCAAAGCTCTGTTTGGAGTAGATGAGGTCCGCAATCGGCTTCACGCAGGCGTGCACGTTGCGTCCCAGCGCGTGCTCCGCGATCCAATCCTGGCCGGTAAGTCCGGCGTCAAGCACGCCCTCGCAGACGTAGCGCGTCATCTCCTGCGCGCGGATGAGCATGCACTCGATCTCGGGGTCGTCGATGGTCGGGAAGTACGACCGCGAGCTGACGTAGATGTTGAAGCCGGCCCGAGCAAAGAGCTGCACGGTGGCGTCCTGCAAGGACCCTTTGGGAATGCCAAGCTTCAGCGTCACGGTTCCACCTTCCTGAAAAAGCACGTCCGCTCGCCTGTGTGGCACACGTTGCCGTCGCCCTGCCGTTCCGCCCTCACGAGCACCGTGTCATCGTCGCAATCGACGAGCAGCTCGCGCACCGCGAGGCGGTTGCCGGAGGTTTCGCCCTTGGTCCAGAGCGTGTTGCGGGTGCGGCTGTAGAACGTCACGAACCCGGTGCGCCGGGTGACATCCCAGGCTTCCTCGTTCATGAAGCCAACCATCAGGACTTCCCCCGATGTGTGGTCCTGCACCACTGCCGGGATGAGGCCATTCAGTTTCGAAAAGTCCATAAGCGTCTTTCTGGCAATGCTGAACGGAGCGTTCGCTTCATTCCTCATTCCTCATTCAGCATTCCGCATTCAGAACTTGCCCGGGTACAAAACAAAACCCCGCCGGTATCCTGGCGGGGCTGCGTGGGAGCGGTTGAAGAACGAACGTGGGTTAGTGCTTCACTGCGCGCAGACCTGCCCGGCGGCCGGATGGCCGTGGTGATGGCGGTGCGCGTGATGAAGCAGCGAGCCCATTGGGATGTCAAAGGTTACTCCAGACGCTGGAAGTCGCGCAAGACGACGCACAAGGCGGCCGGCCGAACGAGGCCAAAAGATGCGGCGACGGCGGCCCCGCGCGCTTGACGCTTCTGATGGCGCCGGCTAACGTACGGCCATGCTCAGCGTGAAGACGCTCGATATGCGAGCCATTGCGGCCGTGGTGCTTGCGCTTGCGGTGGGCGCCTGCAGTCAGCCGGACGGCCCAGTGCCCGCCCCGGACGAAGCCGCTCAAAATGAGATCGGAGATGTGAGCCGGGACATTCAAGGCGTCCTTCGCAAGAATCTCGACAGCCCGAAGGATCTCATCGACGATCTCGCAGGGTTCAGTCCGCTCGAAGAAAGCGAAGCGGCCACGCGCGATTTCGGGAGCCGACTCGCGGACGTGTTGCCTGGCCGCACCATGAGCGAGCCTGATACCGAAAGGCTGGCAAACACGTTGTGGGTCGCCCTGTCGGCCCGCGAGCTCAGCGAGAAGCAGATGGAATCGCTGCGGGACGACGTGCAGTCGATGCTGCTGGCGGCCGGCGTCCCTCAAGCGGACGCGGAATCGGTGGTTGCGCAGCTCGGCGAAGCGCAGAAGGTGATCACCATCCGGCAAAAGCGGTGGTATGAGTTCTTTTAGGGCTACGGACTACAGGCTGCGGGCTGCCGGCATGAACGGCTGCAGACGGTTGGCCCGCTGTTGGGCAGGCTGAAGTCTGCAGCCTGTAGTCTGAAGTCTTACCTGGCCACCGCTGCCGCTTTTTCCACCGTTTCCCACGGCAGTCCCGGCCGGCCGAAGTGACCGTAGTTCGTGGTGCTGCGGTAGATCGGCCGCAGCAGCTCGAGCCGGTCGATGATGGCGCGTGGACGGAAGTCGAACGCGTTCGTCACGAAGTCGGCTGCGGCGCGCTCGTCGCCGGTCCCGAAGGTGTCGACCTTCACCGACACCGGCTTTGCCATGCCGATCGCATAGCCAACCTGGATTTCAGCTTTCCGCGCGAGCCCTGACGCCACAATCTGCCGGGCGACGAAGCGGCAGAAATACGCGCTGCTGCGGTCGACCTTCGACGGGTCCTTGCCGCTGAACGCGCCGCCGCCATGGCGGCCCCATCCGCCGTACGTGTCAACGATGATCTTGCGGCCGGTGACCCCGGCATCGGCAGAGGGTCCACCGTGGCTGAAGTCGCCGGTCGGGTTGACGTGCAGCTGCGCGTCCCGTCGCCACCAGGCGCCGAGCATGCGGGGCCCGAGATCCTCGCGGACGTACTCGGTGATCCTCTTCTGGTCCGCCGACGGCACGTGCTGCGTAGAGATGACAACCGCCGACACGTACTTCGGTTCGTTGTCCTCGTACACAATCGACACCTGCGACTTGCTGTCGGGGCGCAGGAAATCGACCTTGCCCGTCTTGCGATCGTCGGTGAGCCCTTTGGTCAGCTTGTGGGCGAGCAGAATCGGCAGCGGCATCATTTCCGGCGACTCGTCGGTCGCGTAGCCGAACATGATGCCCTGATCGCCGGCGCCCTGATCGCCGCTCTGGCTCGTCGTGGCGGTGACGCCCTGCGAGATCTGAGTGGACTGCCGCGTGATGATCGGAATGAGCTTGAGCGTCGTGTCGCAGAACGGCTCGGACGTATCCGTATAGCCGATCTCCTTCACCGCCTGACGGACGATCTTCTCGTAATCCAGCTTGGCGTTGGTCGTGATCTCGCCGGCGAGCACCACCGTGTCGCTCTTGCACAACGTCTCACAGGCCACGCGGCTCTGCGGATCCTGCTCGAGGCAGGCGTCGAGGATCGAGTCGGCGATGTAGTCGCAGACCTTGTCGGGGTGTCCCTCGGACACCGATTCGGACGTAAATGTAAAGCGCGACATGATGCTCCTTCAGAAACAAAAACGCCGGCCGACTCACGTCGCGGGCGTTCGCTCGCGATTTCGCGGTGATATCTCCTGAGCTTGGTATCGGGCGCTCCGTTGTCGCGCCCGGCGATCCGCGCTCGGAGGCTCGTTGTGAGTGGTATTCATTCAGTTCGGACCAACCAGTAGTTAGTATGGCCAGCGAGGCTGGACAGCGCGGCCCATCAAGTCGGTGGAAATCGCCGCGCGCACCGAACGGGGCAGTATAACACCCGAAGGGCTACGGACCACAGGCTACCGACTTCCGGCGGAAGTCACCTGCCGGCAGCCCGGAGACTGTAGCCTGCAGCCGTAGTCAGTAGCCCGCAGCCCGTAGCCATGATTTTTCTCGTCCACCATGCCGATGCGGTCGGCCCAGACGTCGATCCGGGACGCCCCCTCTCCTCCGGTGGGCGCGCCACGGCCGAACGCCTTGCCTTCGACGCATTCAAAAAGGGAGTGCGGCCGGAATGCGTCTGGCACAGCGGAAAGATGCGGGCCCGCCAGACCGCCGAGATCTTCTGGCGCGCGTGCAATCCGCTCGCGACGCTGACCGCCGAGCGCGCGCTCCAGCCTGGCGATCCTCCAGTGTGGATGCGGGACCGGCTGCTCGGAGATAGTCGAGATCTGATGGTCGTCGGCCACATGCCGCACCTCGACGAGTTGCTGTGCCTGATGACTCAGACGGGCGGACCTGAAGGTCCGCCACTACCTACGGAGAGGCGAGACGGCCCGGCGTTTCCGCTTCATGGGATCGTGGCGCTCGAGGCCGCTGATGACGGTCGGTGGGTGGAAAGGTGGCGAATCGAAGCAGGAGGAAGGAGTTAGGAGGAAGGAGGAAGAGCGTCAGCGACACTCTTTCTCCTATCTCCTTCCTTCTTCCTCCTCGTCACTACCAGCGGAACGTAAGGCCCCCTGTCACCCGCCAGAAGTCGAAGTCACCGAGGCTGACGTCGAACTCGTTGTCGGGCTCGGGATCCGTCAGCGCGCGGTAGTACCGCAGGTCGCCGCGGAAGCCGATGTGGTCGCTCATGAAGCCCATGAAGCCGCCACCCACGTTAACCCCGAACTCGTTGTTCGTGATCTCGAACAGGTCGTCGTCGCTCTGGACGCCCTGCTGGAGAACGCCGGCGCCGCCCGAGACGTACGGCCGGAAGCCGCCGCCGGTCGTGCCGCCCACCGGAATGCCGACGATCGCATTGGCCATGAACGACGTGACGTTGCTGGTGTCGAAGAAATCGGTGTCGTCATCGTCGCTCTCGAAGAACTCCGGGGTGAACGCGAGATCCGCTTCCCACCCGAAGACGCCTTCTCCCATCCAGCCGATCGAGGTGCCGTACGTCAGATGTTCGCGGCCGCTGGCGGCGCCGCCGAATCCGGTTCCGAGGTTCGGTGTAAACAACCAGTCGGCCTGCGCCGCTCCCGGCGACAGCGCCAGAAGCAGCGCCCCCGTTACTGCGAGCTTTTTGATCATTGCCTGTCCTCCTAAGACTTTTCCCTTCGCGCCGTGTAAATGTGCAAGCGACGTTCCCAACGGCCAGGGCCGAGCTGAGCCAAATTGCTGAAAGCGCAGGTGTTACCGAATGCTCACAAGGTGTTTACGAAGGAGGGTCCAGGCGAGCGCTACGTGCGCCTCGGTGGTTCTCAGATGGCCGATTGCCAGACGCAGGACGAGCTTTCCGTGCAGTCTCGTGTGCGAGATGAAGACTTCCCCTGTGTTATTCACGGCATCCATCAACCGCTCGTTCAAGGCATCGAGCTCTGCATCTTTCAGCACCGCACCCTGCGGCCGTGCTCGGAAGCACACCACGCTGAACGGCACAGGTGCGCACCGCTCGAAATCAGGATCCGCGTCTACCCATCCCGCAAACTGCCGGGCCAGGGCGATGTGCCGCGACAGCACCTCACGAATGCCCGCCGCTCCAAAATGACGAAGCACCATCCACAATTTCAGCGCGCGAAACCGGCGCCCGAGCTGCACGCCGGTATCCATGAGGTTTCGTACCTGGCCATCTTCCCGCGTGCGGAGGTACTCGGGAACGAGGGAGAACGCGCCGCGGACCACGTCCATGCGCCGGCAGTAGAACGCGCTCAAGTCGAACGGCGTGAACAGCCACTTGTGCGGGTTCACAACGATCGAATCGGCGCGCTCCCAGCCGGCGAAGTGGTGCCGATGGTCCGGCAGCAGCGCGGCCACACCGGCGTACGCCGCGTCCACGTGGAGCCAGAGCGAGTCCTGCTCGCACCTCGCGGCAATCTCGGCGACGGGGTCGACGCTCGTGGTCGACGTGGTGCCGAGCGTGGCCACAACCGCGAGCGGCCGCAGGCCGGCGGCTCGATCTTCCGCGACGGCGGAGCGTAGAAGGTCGGCGCGCATCCGGAATCGATCGTCTGAGGGGATCTTCCGCAGCGCATCGTGACCGAGGCCGAGCAGGATGACCGCTTTGTCGATCGACGAATGCGCCTGTTCGGAGCAGTACACACGGACCCCACGGACGTCCGCGCGACCCGCCAGCCCACGCGTCCGCACATCGGCGACGGCAGCCTCGCGCGCCGCGGCAAGCGCGTGCAGGCTGCCGATCGATGCGGTGTCGTAAATCACGCCTTCGAATGCGGAGGGAAGCCCCATGAGATCGCGGAGCCACCCGAGCGCCACCTCCTCGAGCTCGGTGGCGGCCGGAGATGTGCGCCAGAGCATTGCCTGCTGATTCAGGGCGGCTGAGAGAAATTCCGCGAGCACGCCGGGCGCGCTCGCCGTGATGGCGAAGTAGGCGAAGAAGCCGGGGTGATTCCAGTGGGTGAGGCCCGGAACGAGGATACGCTCGAAGTCCGCGAGGATGTCCTCGAAACGCTCGGGCTGCTCGGGCGCCGATTCCGGCAGCGCCTTCCGGATGTCGCCTGGCGACACGCGCGGAAGCACCGGATAGCGCTCCGAACCGGCGAGATACTCGGCGATCCAGTCGACGAGCGCGTATCCGTGCTTGCGGAATTCCGCCGGCTCCATTGCGCCGAATCGTACACCGACGTACGTAGGGCGGGTCTTGCTTTGGAGACCCGCCGACGCCGGGTCCAAAAAGCAGGACCCGGCCTACGAGGTGTCCTATTTCTCGATGGTGACGGTGGTCGGCCGAAGCAGCCGCACCGTCACCGGCGTGCCGGAGGCGAGTGTCGCCGCATTCCGCCCGCTCGCGAGCACGGCGCCCGTGCCGGCGCCCGCGCCCACGGAGCCACCGATCATGGCACCCTTGGCGCCGCCAAGAATCCCGCCGATGATGGCGCCGCCAATCGCGCCGCCGCCGATCTTCGCGGCACTCTCCCCGCTGGGCGAGCTGCCTTCCCGCACGATCGTCTCTGTCTCAATCGGCACTCGAGTGCCGTCGCCCAGCACTATCGAGGTGAATCGCACTCCCAGTTTCGCGCGGTCCTTCATCCGCCCGCCGCGCTCGACCATCGTCACCTCGCCATACGCCCGCGAGCCAGCGGGAACCGCGACGCGATCGCCGACCTTGACGTCACGCGTGACCTGTGCCACCACTTCGTCTTCGACCTGGGCACGTTCGCTCGTGAGTGCGCTCTCGACCTGCAGGCCGATAACGGAGTCCGCCGAGACGACGAGCTCCTCGAAGAGCGCTGCGGGCGGCGTAGGTTCGACCTCAGGCGCTCGCGGGAGCTCCACCACCGGAGCCGCCGCCGCGCGCGTATCAGGAACGTATTCCGCACGCTGCTCGATCGGTTCGGCCGGCCGGGCCCGCGTCGACTCGACGGCCGTCGCACGCGGTTCCGCTCGTCGGGCGGCCGGAGCGTGGACGCGGGCAGCGCGCGGAGAGGCAACTGGCTGCTCGGGAATTGCAGTCGCGAGCGGCATCGCCACCTCGCCGACGGTCGCCTCCGACTGCTCGACGCCGAGCGATTCGGTCGCGAACGCCTGTTCGGCTGCCGGGACGGGGGTGGACGGCCTCGCGAGATACGCAACCGCGGCCCCGGCTGTGACGCATACGGCCGCAAGAACGCCTACGGCAGCCCTACTGATATCCATGTTTCAGTACTCCTCACGGTGGAGACGGAGCAAGTGCTGTGCCTCCGCGAGAACGCGTTAGAACAGGCGTATTCAGGCCCGTTTGGCGCCATCGTCCGGTCCCGGTGCCGAGCGGCTGTCTCCGGATGTGGTCGGCGGCCGGGGTTAGACTCGCAGTGTGAAAGTCGTCGTTGCCGGGGCTGGCGTCGTGGGCTGCGCGGTCGCCCACGAGTTGTGTCGTCGTGGGGCACACGTCCAGGTGCTGGACGGACGCGATGTCGGTCGCGGGGCGTCGCGCGCCTCGGCCGGCGTTCTCGCACCGTATATCGAGGGGCACTCGGAAGCATTACTGCAACTGGGACTGTGCAGTCTGGCGGCGTATGACGGCTTCGTGGACCATGTGTGCAGCGATGGCAGGCACGCGATTGAATATCGGCGCACCGGCACGCTCGAAGTCGCTCTTGACGATCTACAGGCCGAGCGGCTGCGCGCAATGGCCGGGGCCGGCAACGGCTCACAGCGACGTTATCTCGACGCTGGGGAGGCGCGGGCGCTCGAACCGGCATTGCCCCGAACTGCGACAGGAGCCGTCTATACGCCCTCGCACGGTTACGTCCGAGTTCGTGAATTGTTGTCCGGTCTTGCGGCAGCGATTACCGCCATGGGTGGGACGATCTCGCCGGACACACACGCGGTGCAAATCGAATCCGTGTCCTCCGGGGTCAGGATCGTGACCGCTGGCGGAGCCATCGAGGCCGACGCCATCGTTCTCGCGGCGGGGAGCTGGTCGGGAACGGTCAGCCTGCACGCGACGCCGCCGGCGCCAGTCACGCCGATCCGCGGCCAGTTGCTGGAGCTGGCGTGCCGCCGGCCGCCGGCTAGCTGCGTCCTTTGGGGCAGCGAGTGCTACCTCGTGCCGTGGCAGGATGGAACCGTGCTGGTGGGTGCCACGGTCGAAGACGTGGGGTTCGACGAGAGCGCCACCGTTGCGGGCGTGCGCAGTCTGCTCGAGGCTGCATGCGATCTGCTGCCGGCGACCTCGGATGCCTCATTCCGAGAAGTGCGTGTGGGCCTTCGCCCGCGGACGCCTGACGCGCTGCCGATCATCGGACGATCGGCGACCCTGCCTCGCGTCTACTATGCAACAGGTCACTATCGTAACGGCGTCCTGCTGGCGCCATTGACTGCCGTGGCCGTTGCCGACCAGGTGCTCGAGGGGCGAGTCATGGCCGGTCTGGAGAGCACGAGTCCGTCGAGGTTTGGGTTGTAAGCAGGTGCCAGGGTGACGGGTGACAGCTGATAAGTGAGAGGTAGCCGGCAGGAGGAGGATTGAGATGGCCTTGCTCGCGCGCGCGGAGATCGATCGGGAGATCGAGACGCTTTCAGGGTGGACGTTCGAGAACAACGCCATCCGCAAACAGTTCACCTTTCGCGGCTTTCCGGAAGCCGTGGCGTTCGTCAGCCGCCTCGTGACGGAGGCCGAGGCTGCCGATCATCACCCGGACATCACGATCAATTACCGGCGCGTCACGCTCTCGTACTCGACGCACAGCGAAGGCGGCGTCACGCTCAAGGACATCGACGGCGCGCGCATGGCGGATCGGCGGGCGTCGGAGACGCTGTGAGGCTGAAGAAGTTTTACTCGTCGCGGGAAGTCGCCGCGATGACCGGCCTCACCGCCCGTCAGCTGCAATGGTGGGACGCGCGCCGGCTGTTCGCTCCCGCGGTCGCGCCGCAGCGGACCGCTGCCGGTGGCTTTACCGAGCGCCGTTACACGACGATGGACGTCCTCGAGCTGCAGGTGCTTGGCGATCTGCGGCGGCGCGGCTTCTCAGTGCCTCGCCTCCGCCGGCTGCTCACGACGCTGCGGGACGTGTTTGGCGTGCGGCTGTACGAGGCCATCGGCGACGGCGGGGTGTTGACCCTGCTGATGGCGGGCGATCAAATCTACGTGCGCGCGCCCGACGGACGCATGTTCAACGTCGACCGGCCGTCGCAGGCGCTGCTGATGGGGGGAGAAGAGCTACCGTTGCGGCCGCTCACGGTTCGTGAGCGGCGGCGCAGGACTACCGGATCGGAAAAACTTTCTCGAGGTCCTCGGCGGGGTGCGGAATAACGTGCACGCCGATCAGCTCGCCTACGCGGCGGGCGGCGGCAGCACCGGCATCGGTCGCGGCTTTTACTGAGCCAACATCGCCGCGAATCAGGGCGGTCACCAGTCCGGCATCGACCTTCTGCCAGCTCACCAGCACCACGTTCGCAGCCTTCAACATGGCGTCAGCGGCTTCGATCATTCCGATGAGACCACGAGTCTCGATCATTCCGAGCGCGTCGCCGAGCTCCGGCTTATCGTTCACGTCAGGTCCCTTCCTTTTTGCGCTCATCGCTGTAAGGCCCAGACAGCTCCTCAGCACCCACGGAGTGGAGCAGTCCTTCCGGGCTGCTTCCGCAGCGCTGAAGCGCTGCGCCACCGGAGACTCTTGCGCCACCGGAGACTCTAATGTGGAGCAGCCCTTTAGGGCTGCTTGGACTGCGTGATTCTACCAGCGTTCTCGCTCACGCAGCGCGGTGATATGCGCCACGTGGTGGCGCGAATGCCAGGCGTACATCTGCAGATGCTGATCGAGGGTCTGCTTCACACCCGTTTCCGGATGGAAGAAGGTTCGTGCGAATTCTGCTGGAGCGAGTGCCTGATATAGCGATCCCCACCGGGTATGAATGCCGTCGAGGAGTCGAAGTGAAGTCTCGGTCGCCAGCCGGCTGTCGAGGAGCTCCGCCCACCGATCCTGGTCGTACGGCTTGATGGTGGGATTCTCTTCGGTCAACGCAAGCTTCAGCCGGATGTAGCCGTTCATGTGGCTGTCGGCCACGTGATGAACGAGCTGACGGACCGTCCAACCGCCCGGCCGATATGGCGTATCCAGCTGTGCGTCCTGCAGCCCGGAGACAGCCGCCCGCATGCGCGCGGGCAGGGTCGCGATGACCTCGATGGCCCCCGGCCGTGCCGCCGGCGCAATCGGCGGGTCACGATCGAACCGGCCGATGGGGTATTTCAGCTGCTCGATACCCATGGCTTCAGGCTGCGGACTACGGGCTACAGACTTCAGGGGCTTCAGGCAGCCTGCAGTCCATCACGTCCTGCGGCCCGCAGCCGGTAGCCCGTAGCCCGTAGCCTATCTGACTCTCCCCCTGCTCTGCTCGTGCATGAACTGCTGGACGTGCCGGACATGAGCGCTGCGCCCACAGGGCCGGCGGCCAGCGCAAGAGGGAAGTTGAAGGGGCGATGACGCTCCATACGCCGTACGGGCGCAGGAGGCTCAGATTCTCTTCATGAGCGCTCAATGCGTCCATGCGGCGAATGAAGCCGTGGTGCGCGTCGAATTGTGCGCAGTAGTACTCGATCAGGTCGGCTGATTCCCCTACGTCGCCCAGGCACTCGATGCGGCTCTTTCCGGACTCATATCCCATGAGCGCCGACAGTTCGATCCGCCGAGCATGAATCGTGCGCCCGAGCGCGCGAAGGATACTGATTCTGTCTTCCCACCGCCGCCGCGCCCATCCCGAAAAGGCATCCCGGGCAGCCCGCACCGCCGAGTCGACATCGCTGCTCGTTCCGCTCTGGAACCGGCCGAGCACGATGCGGGTATCGATCGGACTGCGGTCCTCGAACTGGGTGTTCGCCACGACGGCCATGCCGCCGATGTACATCGAATCGATCGCGCCGAACGTGTCTTTGACGGACGTGCTCGCTCGATCGAGCTCGCGGTGCAGATCCTCCATGCGTTCCGCCTGCATGGTTGCGCGGGGTACCCTGAGTCTGCATCTCCTGAATCCTCGGTAGCCAGTCAGCGCTTCAGATCGCGGAGGACTCGCTCTGCCGCGAAACGACCGCTCAGTCCCGTCATGAATCCGCCAGGATGGGTGCCGGCGCCGCAGAGATACAGGCCTTCGACGGGCCCGAGGTACGACCCGTAGCCGAGGAACGGCCGCATAGCGTAAAGCTGATCGGCGGCCAGTTCTCCATGAAACGGATGGCCGCCGAAGTAACCGTACTCGCGCTCGAGGTCCGCCGGTGTGATGACCTCCGAGGCAGCGATTAGCCGGCCGAGACCGGGTGCGTATTCCGACAGCGTGCGAGTGACGGCATCGAGCAGCACGGCCCTTTTCGATTCCCAGGCGCCTTCGCGTAGCGCGTACGGCGCGCAGTGGACGTACACGGACATCACATGGCCGCCCGCCGGCGCCAGCGAAGGATCCGCGATCGACGGAATTCGGACATCCAGCCACGGTGCGGGCGACAGCTCTCCGTATTTCGAGTGATCGAATGCCTTCTCCAGGTAATCGAGGTCCGGGCCGATATGGATGCGGCCGGCAAGGGCCCTGTCGTCATGCGCGCCTGCGGCGTCGAAACGAGGAAGCGACGACAGCGCGAAGTTGATCTTCGCCATGGTGCCGCGGCTTCGATAGTTCTGGACCTTGGTCAGAACATCCGGGGAGAGATCGAAAGGATCCAGCAGGCGAAGCATCGTCGTCTTTGGGTCGGCGCCCGATAGCACCACCTGCGCGGCCACTTCGCTGCCGTCGTTGAGAACGACGCCCGCGACGCGTTCGTCCTTGACCACGATATGGGTGGCGCCGACGCCGGTACGAATCTCGGCGCCTGCGCCACGCGCGGCCGCGGCGATCGCCTGCGTGAGCGCCCCCGGCCCTCCGCGGACTTGTCCGGCAATCCCGCGTCCGCGGTGAGACTCGCGCATCAGCATGACGAGCGAGCTCCCCGCCGAGCGCGGACCCATCGCCGTGCCTGACACCCCCGGGCCGGCGAGCGCGCTGCACAGCAGCTCCGTCTCGAACCACTCGTGCAGGAGGTCGGCGATAGGCATCGGCCCCCAGCGCAGGAGCCGGTACGCGTCGCGCCGGCCGAGCGCGCGGAACGCGCGCGCAGTGCTCATCAAGCTCCAGAGGGCGCCTGCGCGGAACGCATCGACGTCGGGTGGAGGTTCACCAAGCACCGAAGCCAGGACGGCGGCGAGCCGCGCGAGCGTGCGCCGGAACTCCGGATAGGCGGCGGCGTCACGCGCAGAGAAGAGGCGAAGCGATTCCGCGCTTCGCTGAACGTCGTCGTCCAACAGGATCGCGCGCCCGTCAGGCGCCGGGGCGAATACCGCGGTGGAGGGAGCGAGGAGCTCCGCACCATGGCGCTCGAGCTCCAGCGTCTGCGCCAGATCGCGCGAAAAGAGGCCCGCGTCGTGCGAGAGTGTGGGACAGCGGAAGCCCGGAAGAATCTCGGTCGTGATGGCGCCGCCGCCCACCTGGGGCCGCCGCTCGACCACGATCGGCCGCAACCCCGCGCGCGCCAGCGTGAATGCGGCGACGAGACCGTTGTGACCCCCGCCGATGATTACCGGTCGCACGGCAGTCCGCGCTCCTCTCTGTTGTGCGGGGAAGGCGGGGTCGAGCAGCCGCCGCCGGCTCGCAGGCCGGGAAATGAACCGCCGCGCCCGCTCGACCGCTGCGCCGCGCGTCTAGTAGCTAATTCGCGACAACGTCCGTCACACGGCTCAAAACAGCCGGGCTCCTCGCAGCAACGAAAACGCGCTGACGGAAGACGCGCGTCCAGCGCACGGCGGCCCATTTCCGGCTTCGCGCTGCAGTCGGCCTGGTCGCAGGCATCGGCTGCCCGACCCCGCCTCCCCCGCTCGCGCGGGACGGATGGCACGGCGCGCGCCTGGCGCGGCACACTCATTTCGCGAGGATCCTCATCGCCGCATTTCGCCCGGGAGCTCCCATGATTCCGCCGCCCGGGTGAGTGGCAGATCCGCACATGTACAGGTTGTCGATCGGCGTCTTGTACTGAGCCCAGCCTGGGACGGGGCGAAGGAAGAAGAGCTGTTCGAGCGTCAGCTCACCCTGGAAGATGTTGCCCTCGGACAGGCCCCATTCGCGTTCGAGGTCGAGCGGTGTCACCACCTGACGGTGCAGGACGATGTGCTTCAGGTTCGGCGCGAACTCGCTGAGCGTGGACATCACCGTGTCACCGAACGCCTCGCGCTCGTTGTCCCACGTCGTCCCCCGGAGATGATACGGCGCGTACTGGACGAAGCAGGACATCACGTGCTTGCCGGGAGGGGCGATGGACGGATCGGTCAGCGAGGGGATGACGATGTCGATGTAGGGACGTGTGGAAAAGCGGCCGTACTTGGCTTCGTCGTAGGCGCGTTCCATGTAGTCGATGCTTGGCGAGATGGACACCGCGCCGCGCAGGTGCGCATGCCTGTCCGCGCCCAGGTCGCCGGAGCGAGTCGGAACGGGAAAGTCAGGCAGCCCATCCAGCGCGAGATTGACCTTGCCGGAGGATCCGCGGAACTTGTAGTGCTGCACGCTCTCGACGAAGTCGTCTGGCAGCGACTGTGGCTCCAGCAGCCGCAGGAACGTCAGGCGAGGATCCACACTCGAGATCACGAGCGACGCACGGATCTCGTCGCCGTTTTTCAGCGCCACGCCGGTCGCGCGTCCGTTCTTGACGAGGATCCGCTCCACTGCGGCCTCCGTGCGCCCCTCGGCGCCGGCCTCGCGAGCGGCGGCGGCAATCGCCTCGGAGATCGCGCCGGTTCCTCCGCGGCACAATCCCCAGGAGCGAAAGGCGCCGTCGATCTCGCCCATGTAGTGGTGCAGCAGGACGTACGCCGTGCCAGGGGATCGCACGCCCAGGAACGTTCCAATGATCCCCGACGCCGACATCGTCGCCTTCAGCACGTCGGTCTCGAACCATTGATCGAGGAAATCCGATGCGCTCATCGTCATCAACTGAAGCTGGTTGTATTGATCCTGGCGGGAGAGGCTGCGGAAACGGCGCGCGAGAAAGAGGAGCTCTTTGAGACCGCGTGGATGAAGCGATGTGGGATCGGGCGGCAGCATGCTGAGAATGGGCTTCACGAACCGTCCCATCTCGACCATCGCCCTGCCGTATTCGTCGTAGGCCTCGGCGTCTACCTTCGAGTGACGCGCGATCTCCCGTCGGGTCCGTCCGTGATCATTGACCCGCCACAGATAGTTGCCGTCCGGCATCGGCGAATAGGTTCCGTCCAGGGGGAGGATCTCGAGCCCGTGCCTCGGGAGGGCGAGCTCGCGGATGATTTCCGGCCGCAGCAGCGAGACCACATAGGAACAGACCGAAAACTTGAAGCCGGGGAAGATTTCTTCGGTCACCGCTGCGCCGCCGACGAGGTGCCGACGCTCGAGGACCAGGACGCGCCGTCCGGCGCGGGCAAGGTACGCTGCTGCGGTCAGGCCGTTGTGCCCGCCCCCGATCACCACGACGTCGTAGGTCACGGGCGGGATTATAGGCGGGTGGGGCGGGGCACTCGCCCTCCCGCCCTATAATCTCCGCTGATGCCGATAGGCACACCGTTTCATCCGCGGACGTCTGCGCTCTGTGAGTCGTTGAGTTACCGGGACTGGTCCGGTTATTACACTGTCAGCACGTACGAAGCGCACCACGAGCACGAATACAACGCGATCCGCAACGCGACCGCTCTGATCGACATCTCGCCGCTGTTCAAGTACCGCGTCACCGGGGCGGATGCGACGCGGCTCGTCAACCGCATCGTGACCCGAGACGTGGAGAAGATGAGTGTCGGTCAGGTCATCTACACTCCCTGGTGCGACGAGCAGGGACGCGTGATCGATGACGGGACTGTCTCGCGGCTCGGCGAGCAGACGTACCGCTGGACCGCCGCTGACCCCAGCTTGCGCTGGTTCCGGCAGAATGCTGCCGGCTTGCGCGTGGTCGTCGACGATTGCTCGGAGGAGGTGGCGGCGCTCGCGCTCCAGGGACCGACATCGGCTCGCGTGCTTCGTGCGGCGGGGGAGGCAGACATCGACGCGCTCAAGTACTTCCGAGTGACGAGCGGGCGCATCGCCGGTGTGCCGGTGGATATTTCACGCACCGGCTATACCGGCGACCTCGGATACGAGGTCTGGATTCCCGCAGACTCCGCTGTGAGTGTGTGGGACGCGGTCATGGAGGCGGGACGCCCGTATGACGTCCGGCCCGCAGGAATGCTCGCGTTGGACGTCGCACGCGTGGAAGCGGGCCTGCTCCTCATCGACGTCGATTTCACCAGCAGCAAGAAGGCGCTGATCGCGTCGCAGATGTACACCCCTGACGAGATGGGTCTCGGCCGCCTGGTAGCGCTGGACAAAGAAGGGTTCATCGGAAAGCGCGCGCTTGCTGCCGAGCGGCGCCGCGGTCATTTGCGTCAGATCGTGGGACTCGAGATTGACTGGGCCGAGGTGGAGTCGCTGTACCAACGGTTCGGACTACCGCCGGTAGCACCGTCGGCGGCGTCTCGCGTGCAGGTGCCGGTCTTCCGGGGCGGTGCGCAAGTGGGAAAGGCCACGACCAGCACGTGGTCACCGACCTTGAAAAAAATGATCGCGCTCGCAACCGTGGAGGCCCCTCACTACGCGGAAGGAGCTCCCCTCGAGATCGAGATGACCGTGGAGGCGGTCCGCCATCGCGTCGCCGCAAGGGTCGTCAGAACACCATTCTTCAACCCGCCGCGGAAGACAGCGATACCGCCGGCGTGAGCATGCCGTCGTAGTGAGCAGGCCGTCGTAGGGCGGGTCTTGCCCTTTAGACCCGCCTAGACCCGCCGTTGCGCCGGGTCTGAAGAGCAGGACCCGGCCTACAGACGCGCGGTGCGCGCTCGGCGGGAGTCTCTGAACGACTTGATGCAGAGCGTCAGGAAGATCGCCATCAGCACCGCCATCGCCACCTGTGAGAAGACGGCTACCGCCGGTCGAAGATCGAGCGGAGTGCGCACGAGACTGAAGAGCGCTCCGAGGAGGCCGACCAACCCGACCATCGCGGCGGCGTGCATGGAGTGCTTCCGCGCCGATTCCGCGCGCGCCAGGATGCCGAGCATCAGCAGCAGCAGCCCGAACAGGGCCGGGATCAGAGCGGTGAAGCTGCTCGTACCGGTGCCAAAGTAGCCCGCCAAACCGAGGACAATCAGCAGAAGCCCGAAGATGACCGTGGTAGACGCCATGTCCGAGATTCTACAGGAGCCGACACGATGATTCCCGAACGTTATGCCCCGCAGGTGTATTGCATCATGAGAGAGGTGTTTGCGCTGGTGTACCTCGTGCACGGGCTGCAGAAGCTTGTCGGCATGTTCGGAGGCCAGGTGGTGCCGCTGGCTTCGATGCTCGGGGTTGCCGCCACCATCGAGCTCGGCGCAGGCCTGCTAATCCTGATCGGCTTGTTCACCAAGCCGGCGGCGTTCATCGCGAGCGGCGAGATGGCGGCCGCCTATTTCATCGCCCACTTCCCGCGATCGCCCTTGCCCATCATGAACGGGGGCGAGCCGGCAGTACTGTTGTGCTTCGGCTTTCTCTATATCGCTGCGCGCGGCGCCGGACCGTGGAGCGTCGACGCGCTCCGGAGAAGGTCTGCATAAGCACCCGCCGCGGCGCGAAGCTGCCGGTCGGTCAGATACGGCGCCGGACCAAGGCGCAGTACATCGCCGCGCGCGTCGGCGTGCACGCCGCGTAGCGCGAGGCCGTGCGCCAGCTCCATGGCCCGAGGGGCGCGAATCGCCAGGAAGCCACCTCGCCGCTCCTCCGGCATCGGTTCCACGCGCGCGATTGCGGGGTCGCAGTCAGCGTCTTCGATGAGGCGCCGGAGCAGCGCCACCTGGTGGCGACTGATTTCGCGCAGCAGTCTCGGGGTAAGGCCGGCTTCTGTGTGAAACGCCTGAACCGCGGCCGCCCGGTAGTGGGCCGTGGGATCGTACGTAGCTCCGGCGAAACGCGCCGCGCCCTCTCCGTAGCCCACGCCTTCGCCGTCGTGCGCCCGCTCCAGATCGGCAAACTCGGCGAACCAGCCGGTCAGGACCGGCCGCAACTGACACCCTGGCGGTATGCGCAGAAAGGCGTTCCCCTCGCCGAGCTGACAGTACTTGTAGCCGCCGCCGGTAACGAAGGCTTCTCTGAGCCCGAGCGTGTCGATGTCGAAAGGCACCGCGTTGATGTGGTGATAGGCATCGACCAGCAAATGGACGGAGCGTTCAGAGCACGCCCGGGCCACCTGGTCCACACCCGACACGATCTCGGCCGTCTCGTACAGCACGGAGGACATGAGAACGCATGCCGTACGGTCGTCGGCGGCCGCGATGAGCCTCTCGGCAAGCGTGTCCACGGGATGCGCGCCGACCCACACGACCTCGAGACCTTCTTCAGAGAGCCGCCGCAGCTGTCGCCCAATGGTGTGGAACTCGCCATCGGTAGTCACGAGGCGCGGGCGCTCGCGAAGAGGCAACGCCGAGAGAAGGCGCGTCACGAGCTCGTGCGTGTTCTGGCCAAGGGCTATGTCGCCGTGAGGATCGTTGAGCAATCGCTGCCAGTGCCGGCGCACGAGCGCGGCTTTTTCCGCAGCGGCCTGCCATTTGTCGTCCACGAGGGCAGCGGCGTCGAGCCAGGCGCGCTGGTGGCCCTCGAACCCGGCATCCGGCCACGCCTGGTGAGAATGCCCGGTCAGGAGTAGCCGCTCGGACACGCGAAAGCGGCTGTAGTACGGCGCCAGCGCGTTCTCGTCGCCCGTGAGGTCGGCGAGCGTGAAAGGCTCCATTGCTCCTCGGAATCCTATCGCGTCAACGCTCGAGGCCAGTCGTGGGGGCCGGCTTCCTGACCGCCGGCGCCTTGGCGGAGGCGGTAGCCGGCTCATCTCCGCTCGGCGTGGCGGTCCGCCGCCGCCGGCGCGGCGCGCCGGAAATCGGTTTACGCTCGCAGCACTGACGCTGGCGCGGCCAGTAACAGCTGCTTCGTGACGGCATCCGTCACGCGGCACAAAACGTCAGAGCTGCCTCGTCACAACGAGAACGCGTGGACGAAACTCGCCGCGGACCTCGCTCCACCCGATTTCCCGCTTCGCCCCGAGTGGCGCTTGCGCAGGCGGCTGCCGCCCGGCACGCCGAGCGGCGATGACCACCGTACGCGGCGTGCGGCGGCTCGTCTCGCCCATCGCCGCACTGCGCGCTAGGCCGCCGGTGGCGCGGCGCGCCGGTTCGAATCCCTTCCTCCCAGCCAATTTTCTGATAGCTTCTTTCTACAAAAAATCCTTCCGTTTCTTTCGGCGTCTTGCATCGGCTAACTCATTGAACGAGAGCCGATTTCTCGCAGCCACATCGCTGCGCGAACCGCCGCAATGCCGCGAGAAGGGTACTGAGCCCTTGCGTCGGTGAGTGACATTCCGCGTCCAGCCACCAACCTTGTACGGCGTTCCAAGAGGTGGGGCCATTTCGGCGAAACGACCACCGTCCTCCTGTTTGCCTCACGCGAAGGCTTTAGACGACCGCTTGAGGGTGGCTGACGTCTACGACAGAGCTGACTGTCGCATGCCCGCAGAACGCGAGGCGGGCATTCCAGGATTGGCGTAGTCAACAAACAGAGTGTGGGCTCCAAGTCGCGCAGAGTCCTGAGTTCAGCCGGCTTCATTCGCAGTACCGGAACGTCGTGTTGATGACCGAACATCATTACTCCTGAAATCCCGGGAAATGCTTCCGCACCTCGCCCTGTCCGACGAGACCAGACAACACACGAGAGTCCTTGTAAGCCTTGCGAATTTTCCCAGCCACGATCGCAGGATGAATCCGCAGGTGTTGGGCCAAATGATTCGCCGCGTCGGCGCTTCGCAATCTGCTCGCTGGACTCGTTCGCCATTCATCCGACGGAATGAGAATTTCGCCAGCGAGCTTATCCGCTTCAACCTCCTTCGGATCCGTCAGGTCGTCGGAATCAAGATCGTCGTAGAAAGCCATCGCTTCTGTCTCCAGGTGCTTTAGCAGATGCACCAATTCGTGCATCACAACGAACCAAAAGTTGTCCAAGCGGTCGTGCCGAAGGGTCACGGCAATGACCGGCACGTTTCGGCAGATCATCGCCGCGCCATCGAGCCAAGGAGACAGTGCCGGTTCGACGACCATGACAATGCCGTGCTGATCGAGGAACTCCTTCACAAGGGAGGGTCCGTTCTTGAAGACGCTGATTCGGGCCACGTCTCTCAAGAACTCCGGTGACCAGTTCGGATCGAATCGCCCAGATGGCGGATCTGCTAATGCCTTTTTCGCTACTTGCGCAGTCCAGATTACGAGCTTCTCGTGATCTACGACCTTCGCAGACCGCACATGCCGGCGATAAAGCGGTGCCAATTCAGCGGTACGAACTAGCCCCATCCACGACTCCAAGACGCGCTTCGCCTCTGACGCGCCACGTGGAATCTGGTTGATCCAGCCTCGCTTCTTCATCTCTGAGAATGGCACCCGTTTCCAATCAAGATCCAGTTCCGAGTCTGACTTGGCACGGTCTCCCAAGAGACTAGTCGCCGGAATCCCAAGCCCACGGTGCAGGCGTCTAATCATCACCAGTGTTAGCGGCCGTTTTCCGCCAAGCACCTCCGAGACCCGACTTCTACTCCCAAGGTAAGGAACGAGATCCTTTGGAACTAGTCCGTGCTGTTCCATTCGAAACTTGACGGCTTCGATCGGATCCGGAGGGGCGATCGCGTACCGGTTGGATTCGTAGTCTCGGACGAGGACTGCGAGTGTCTTCAAGAGCCGCTCAGAATCCGAGCCAACAGCCGGAGCGTTCGCCATCAACTCCGCCATCTGCTCCAAAGCGAGCTCGTAGTCGTTTTCGGATTCAATCACTCTGACTGGCACGACCATTGTGGTCCATATTAGAGCGCGGTGTGCTGGCGGCGGGCGTAAACGGTAGTTTCGCGAGAACGTCGCCAGCGGGGATTCATGGAGTGTGTTGCCGAGACAAGGCGCTCTTGTCGTCGCGGCATCGGGGACCCAGGCGGCGGGGATGCTCAACCACGTGCTGACGGTGGATCTGGCGATCATGGGCGCGCTATCGTGACGCAGGCGACGATGGCAACCACGACAGGATGCCCACAGCCCAAAGCCCAAGGCCGGAGGTCCCCCTACAGCTGCGAGCGGATCTCCCACAGATCAGGAAACAAGGGCCGGGCGAGAGTGCCGCGCAGATAGGCGGCGCCGGCGGAACCGCCGGTACCCGGCTTCATGCCGATCGTCCGCTCCACCATCTTGACGTGCCGGTACCGCCACTCCTGTATGCCTTCATCCAGATCCACAAGCCGCTCCGAGAGCTCCGCGTTCTTCGGATCCTTCCGGTAGATCTCGATGAGCACCTGCTGCACGTCCGGTGACGCCTCGATCGCCGCCAGCGGATTCCGATTGAGCATGGGCTCGGAAATCGTGTATCCCTCCCGTGCGAGATAGAAGAGAAAGGCATCCCACAGCGTCGGCTCACGGTAGCGGCGTTCGAGGTCGATGCGTGCACGGCTTCCGGGTGAAAAACGTGCGATGACTTGCTCGGTTTTCTGGCCCAGCGCGAACTCGAGCTGCCGAAACTGATCCGACTGGAAGCCGCTCGCGGCTTCGAGGCGTTGACGGAACGACAGGAACTCGAGCGGCGTCATCGTTTCCAGGATGTCGAGCTGCGCGACCAGCACCTTGAGAATAGTCAGGATGCGTCGCAGCGTGTGCAGTGCGCGGTGTGGCTCGTCGCCCTCGAGAAGCCGCCGCACGTGATCGATCTCGTGCAGCAGCTCCTTGAACCAGAGCTCGTACACCTGGTGGATCACGATGAAGAGCATTTCATCGTGTTCTGGCCCCTCCGAACGTGGCTGCTGCAGCGACAGCAGCTCATCGATTTTTAGGTAGCGGCTGTACGTGAGGGCGGGGTCCTGAGTCATAGCTTGAACTCGAACTTCGGAGTGTACCGATCGAGCGACTTATAAGAATCGGGCCAGGGCAGCGGATACCCAAGCATCCATGCGGCATGGCGCGTCCAGTACGGGTCGAAGAGGTGCGCGCGCGCCAGCAGGCACAGATCGGCGCGGCCGGCTGCGATGATCGTGTTCACGTCCATATAGGACGAGATATTGCCGACGGCCATCGTCTTGATGCCGACATCGAATCGGATCTGGTCCGCGAACGGCGTCTGAAAGAGCCGGCCGTAGGCCGGCTGCTGGTCGGGTACCGTCTGGCCGGCAGACACGTCGATGACGTCGCAGTCGTGCGCCTTCAAGGCTCGCGCCACTTCCACCGCGTCCTCGGGCTGAAGGCCGCCGGCTGCCCAGTCGACGGCGCTGATCCGGACGCTCATCGGCTTCTCCTTGGGCCAGACCTTCCGGCACGCGTCGAACACCTCGATCGGAAACCTCAGTCGATTCTCGATCGCGCCGCCGTACTCGTCGGCGCGTGCGTTCGTCAGCGGCGAGATGAACGACGCGAGCAGGTAACCATGCGCCATGTGGAGCTCGAGGAGGTCGAATCCTGCCTGGTCCGCCAGGCGTGCGGCTCGCGTGAAGTCCTCGATCACCGCGTCCATGTCGGCGCGCGTCATCTCCTTCGGCACCGGGCTGCGTCCAGGGAAATAGGGAAGCGGCGATGGCGCAATCAGCGGCCACCCGCTGACCTCGAGTGGTTCGTTGTCGCCCTCCCACAACCGTTTCGTCGCGCCCTTCCGCCCCGCGTGACCGAGCTGCACGCCAATCGCGGCGGGGGTTTCCCGATGGACGAAGTCCACGATCCGCTTCCATGCCTGCGCATGCGCCTGGTCGTAGAGACCGGCGCAGCCGAGCGAGATGCGCCCGTCACGGGACACATCCGTCATCTCCGCCATGACCAGGCCGGCACCGCCCATCGCTCGGCTTCCCAAGTGCACCAGATGCCAGTCGCCGACGATGCCGTCCTCCGCCACGTACTGACACATCGGCGACACGACCACGCGATTGGCGAGGACCAGCTCCCGAAGACGCAGTGGCGTGAACATGGGTGGCGGCAGCGGCTGTCTGTGAATGAGGCGGCCCACCTGCCGTTCCGCTCCGGTCACGACCTCCTCATCAACCTGCGCGAGAAGCTTCGGGTCGCGCTGCCGCAGGTCCTCGTGCGTGATTCGAAGCGAGCGCGTCAGGAGCGAAAACGCGAAAGGCACCGGCTCGAGGCTCAAGTAACGCTCGACATGTTCGAACCATTCGAGCGACGCCTGGGCCGCCCGCTGGAGGCTCTCTACCTGCGGCCGCCGATTGAGCTCGTACGCGCGAAGCGCGGAGGACAGGTCGCTGCTCGACACGATGGCATCGCGAAGCGCCACCGCGTCTTCCATGGCCATCCGAGTGCCAGACCCGACGGAGAAGTGCGCCGTGTGTGCTGCGTCACCGAGGAGAACGATACGCCCGGATGACCACGGTGCAGCGGTGATGGTCGTGAACTGTCGCCAGGTGTGGCGATGTGCCTCCAGCGAATGGCCCTCCAGCTCCCCCTCGAAGAGTCGCTGCAGATAATCAAGCGTCCGGGCTTCATCGGCGGCATCCATGCCCGCCGCGCGCCACGTGTCCTCCCGACACTCAACGATGAAGGTCGACCGGCTGAGGTCATACTCGTAGGCGTGCGCCCGCCAGAGACCGTGCTCGGTCTCGCGAAAGTAGAACGCGAACGCCGGAAACGGACGGTTGGTACCGAGCCAGATATATCGATTCGAACGCGTATCGCTTTTCACCGCCACCGACGGCGACAACAGCTGTCGGACTACGCTGTTCGCCCCGTCGGAGCCGACAATGAGGTCCGGGTCGTCGAACGGCTGCAGGCTGTCGACTTCCTGCTTGAAGAGCAGCTCCACACCGGCCTCGCGCGCCTGCTGCCGCAGCGCGGCGAGGAGCATGTGGCGGCTCACACCCGAAAAGCCATGACCGGTCGATCGGACAACGCCGCGCGGATGATGCACCTCGATGTCGTCCCAGTGAACCAGGTGGCGCTCGATCTCCGCGTAGGCACGCGTATCGGCCGACGCGATTGCGGCCATCGTGGCGTCGGAGAAGACGACGCCCAGACCGGCGGCGTCGTGCTCTCTGCCGCGATCGAGGACGACGACGGAATGAGAGGGATCCGCGCGCTTCATCAGAAGGGCGAAGTACAAGCCTCCTGGTCCGCCGCCGATACAGATGATGCGCATCAGCGGGGGCGCTCGGCTCGAGGCTTGTGGCGTGTGCATGAGCCCGGAGCCGAAAGTCGAGCGCCGATCTGAGCGCCGAAAGCCCGAAGCCGAAAGCCGTTCATCTCTCGCTCTGGTGGCCGAAGAGCTCGCCCGCCACGATCAGCCGCTGAATCTCGGTCGCGCCCTCATAGATGCGAAGGGCTCGGACGGCGCGATAGAGATGCTCGACGGGATGCCCGATCACGACCCCGAGACCTCCTGCAATCTGCACGGCCTCATCCACGATCTCCTGGGCGCTTTCCGTGGCGAAGCTCTTGGCCATGGCCGATTCCAGCGTGATCCGTTCGTGATAGCGGTCTCGCTGCCAGGCCGCGCGGTAGACGAGCAGCCGCGAAGCCTCCAGCAGTGTGGCCATCCGGCCAATCTTCTCGCGGACGATCTGGAAGCTGGCCAGCGGCTCGCCGAATTGCCGCCGCGACGCGGCATGAGTCAATGCTTCGGTGAGAGCGCGGGTGGCCATTCCGGACGCGGCGGCGCCCACCGACGGCCGTACCCAGTCGAGCGTCGCCATCCCAAGGTGGAACCCCCGGTTGCACTCGCCAACGATTGCCGTGCCGGGCACCCGGCAGCCTTCCAGCCTAATCGTACCCAGCGGGTGGGGTGCCATCGTCACCTGCCGCCCGCCGAACTGCAGTCCCGAGGCGTCGGCCGGCACGAGAAAGGCGCTGAGTCCGCGGCTGCCGGCACCTGGTGTCGTTGACGCGAAGACCAGATAGACGTCCGCGATACCGGCGTTCGAGATCAGGTGTTTGCCGCCGTCGAGAATCCAGCTGTCGCCATCCGCGCGCGCCGTAGTGCGTATCGATGCGACGTCGGACCCCGCTTCGGGCTCGCTCATCGCAAAGGCGCCAATGGCACGGCCGGACAGCAGCGGCTCTAACCAGAGGCGGCGCTGTTTGTCGGAGCCGGCGAGAAGAAGGGGAATAGCGACGAGCGCCTGAATTGCGATGAGCGCGTCTGCGAGCGTGCTCCGTGCTGCGACAGCCTCCCGTGTGAGACACAGCGCCCGTAAATCTTGCTCGGCCACGGAACGCAACAGCCCTTCAGACGCGAGGAGTGTCAGCAAGTCGCGGGCGCTCGTGCGAGCCTCCGAGTCAGAGGTGGGCGCCGTGCGGGACGAAAGCTCGCGATCCGCCCAATCGGAAAGCTGCGCCGCCAGCGCAATGTGCGAGGGGTCGAGAAAGGCACGGATGGCTTCGATGCCCGCAAGCCGGGCGACGCCCGGCAGCGTCACGAAAACCTCGGCGGCCGCTTTTCGACGAAGGCCTCGTACGCCTCGCGGAAATCAGCCTGCGTCATCAGGATCGCCTGCGCCTGCGCTTCCCACTCGAGCGCCGCCGCGAAATCCATGCAGGCTTCTCTGTCCAGCGCTCCCTTCGTTGCGGCAATGGCGTGCAGCGGGCCTCGCGCGAGCTGCTCGGCGACGAGACGGGCGGCGTCCGCCGCCGTGCCGTCGGGCACCACGCGATTGTAGAGCCCGATTCGGTACGCCTCGGCAGCGTCGATGAAGTCGCCGGTCATGAGCAGCTCCATGGCGCGGCCGGCACCCACGAGGCGCGGAAGAATCCATGCCGTGCCCATGTCGGCGCCAGAGAGTCCCACCTTCACGAAGAGAAACGCGATTCGGGCAGACTCGGCTGCGATGCGCAGGTCGCTCGCGGCGGCGATGACGGCGCCCGCGCCGGCGGCCGGACCATTGAGGGCCGCGATCACCGGCCGGGGACAGGCGCGAATGGCGCGCACGAGGTCGCCGGTCGCCCGCGTGAACTCGAGCAGCTCGGCCTCGCTGCGGTCCAAGAGCCGGCCGATGATGTCATGGACGTCGCCGCCGGTACAGAAGGCGGAGCCGGTTCCGGTGATCACGATTGCGCGCACGGCCGAGTCCTCGCCCACGGCGGCAAAGAACGCGCGCATCTCGTCGTACGCGTCGAACGTGAGCGCGTTCATCCGTTCCGGGCGGTTCAGCGTGACGATGGCGACGCCGGTTGCTGCGTCGTGGCGATAGAGAAACGTTCTTGGCGCGATCATGGAATCACCGCGATCGCTTCGATCTCAACGGTGGCGCCGAGGTCCACCAGCCGCGAGACCTCCACGAGCGCCATTGCCGGGTAGTGACCTGCCATATGCCGCTGCCAGACGGCATTGATCGCCTCTCTGCTCGATAAGTACGCGTCGAGGTCCGTCACGAACACGCGCATGCTGACGACATGGTGCGATGTCCCGCCGGCTTCGGTCACGACGGCAAGCACTTTTTCGAGCGCGCGGTCGAATTGTGCCCGAAACGACGGATCCTCTATGCCTCGACAGGGATCGGCGGCCGTCTGACCGGCGACAAACAGCATGCGACCGCCGGGCGGCGCGAGGACACCGTGAGAAAAGCCGCTCGGCGGTCCGAGCTGCGGAGGATTCACCCGCGTCACCGCATATCTCCGGGCAGCGCGTCCAGCACGGCTTCCTCGATGATCGCGCCGAGGACGTCGATGATCTCCCGTCCTTCCTCGACCGTTGCTTCATGCGGCGCGCCGAAGTACGCGTGGCCGCCACCGGCTTCAGCGAACGTCTGCTGGCCCGACCGGATCGCGCGCACCAATGAGCGGGGGTTCGGAGGCAGTGTCTGGAGCAGGTCGGCGCGGACCTCGTTCGGCTGTGCAGCCATGACGATTGAGCTCTCGTAGCGGCCGGCATGACAGGCCCCGCTACGGAACTCGTCGGTAAGACGTTCGGCCCAGCGCCGGCGCGTCAGGTCCGGAAACACGACGATTGTCTGGCCTTCGGAGGACATGTCGGCTACGGCCGCTCGGATCGCATCCACATGCGCAGGATCATGGTGCGCGTTGGCAATCGCGATCACGCGAATGCCGTGTTCGGCGAGGCTGTGGACGACGCCGGCAATGACGAGTTGTGTCGCCTTCGATGACACATGAATCGTGCCTGGAAACGCCGCTGCAAACGGCGCCGGGGCAAATGGCACGGCGGGCAGGCACACCACCTCGAACCCGCGCGCCGACAGCCGCGCCGCGCCCGCGCGCGCCATCGCGTCCGCAATGATGATGTCGGTGGCGAGCGGCAGATGGGGACCGTGAGCTTCGAGCGCGCCCATGGGGAGGATCGCCACCATCGCCCGGCGCGGCAGATCGCGAAGCTCGGTCCACGTCATCGACGCGAGCGCGTGTACGGGCATGACCGGATCGAGTCTAGCCTAGTCCCACAGCCCACTCCTGTTGGAGATGGCGCAGTGCGTCAGCGCTGCGGGCGTAGGCAGCAGCGCGCAGCGAAGAATTCCGTACGTAGGCCGGGTCCTGTTCTTTGGACCCGGCATACCAGGCGGGTCTACAAAGCAAGACCCGCCCTACGAGTGGTGCGTAGCTCGAAGGCGGATGTATCGTGAGTGACGTGGTGGCTGTCAACGTTCCGATCCGTACCAACCTCTGCGCGTGGCTGCTCGACGCGCGTCTGCATGAAGGGCTCGGCGAACGAACTGCTATCCGGACCGATGCCCGAACCTTGACCTACCGGCAGGTGGCGGCGCTTTCGTGCGCCTACGCCAGCACGCTGCAGGCCGATGGCATCGAGCGCGGCGAGCGCGTCATCGTTGCGCTGCCGGACACGCCCGAATACGTGGCCGCGCTTTTCGGGATCCTGCGATACGGGGCGGTTGCGGTGATGATCAATCCCGACGCCCCCGCCGATCTGATTCGCCACTTCGTTGAATACACCGGCGCGGCCGCGGCCTTCGTGCCGGCGGCACGTCTGGAGCATTTCCGTGCATGCGCGTCCGCATGCGGCGATGCGATTCGACTGTATCCGGGCGACGAAGGCGGTGCCGTGCCCGCGTCAGAATGCGATCGGCCGGCGTTCGACTCGCATCGCGACGATCCGGCCATCTGGCTTTTCAGCTCCGGCACGACTGGCCTCCCGAAGGCGGTCGTCCAGACGCACCGATCGTTCATCAACACGACCGAGCTGTATGGGAAAGGTGTCCTGGGCATCCGCCCGGACGACATCACCATTGCCGTGCCGAAGCTGTTCTTCGGCTACGCCACCGGCTCGAATCTCTTTTTTCCGTTCTCGGTGGGCGCCTCGTGCGTGCTTTTTCCCGAGCGATGCACTGCCGACGCTCTGTTCGCGCAAATCGCCAGGCACCGGCCGACTATTCTCGTGAATGTGCCGGCCATGGTGCAGCAGATGACAGCGCATCCGGAGACGGCGCGGGAGGATGTGTCGTCGCTGCGTCTTGCGACGTCCGCCGGTGAGGCGCTGCCGGTGGAGCTGTACGAACGATGGCAGCGGCGGTTCGGCGTCGAGCTGCTCGATGGCCTCGGGACAGCGGAGATGTGGCACATCTTCATCAGCAATCGGCCGGGTCACGTGATCCCAGGCACGCTGGGGCGGGTGGTGCCAGGCTTCGAGGTAAGGCTGTGCGATCCGGAGGGAGCAGAAGTTGCGGATGGCGAGCCCGGCGCACTATGGGTGCGAGGCAACTCGCGCGCGCTCGGGTACTGGCAACAGCCGGAGGACACGAAGCGTGCGTTCCGCGGCGACTGGTACGTCTCCGGCGACATGCTCTGCCGGAATGCGGACGGCGCTTACATCTATTGCGGGCGCGCCGACGACATGCTGAAGGTGAGCGGGAAATGGCTGGCGCCCGGCGAGCTCGAAAACTGTCTGATCACGCATCCAGCCGTCCGCGAGGTCGCGGTCGTCGGCGTGAAGGATGCGGCCGGTCTGGTGAAACCAAGCGCGTTCGTCGTCGCCGCATCGCCTGGACCCGAGCTGGCCGAAGAGCTCCAGGCGTTCGCCAGAAGCAAGCTCGAACCGTACAAGTACCCGCGCACTGTGGTCTTCCTGGACGGCCTCCCACGCACGCACCTGGGAAAGATCGACCGCGGGGCGCTCGCGAAGCACGGGAACACGCCGATATCAGCCGGGGACCCGCCGATATCCGCGGTGGAGCAGCCCTTCAGGGCTGCTCGCCCTCCAAAGCGCTAAAGCGCTGCGCCACCGCGAGCGCTGCGCCACCGCGACCGACGAACGCCCTTCAGGGTGCGCGTTCTGATTGCGGCGGGACGTCGAGCCCCACGGCGCGCATCAGCGCAAGCGCGTTACTCCGCGTCACCGGCCCGGGACGCATCCTGTAGTCGAACACGATGTCGCTGCCCTCGAAGCGATCCTCGAAATGCACGTTCACGGCGCGCGGTGCCAGATCTTTCTCGACATCGGTCAGCGCAAGGTCGTGGGTGGTGATGAGACCGATGGCGCCGCGATCGAGGAAGCTGCGCAGCACTCCAATCGCGCCGAGCAGCCGATCGTGGGAGTTGGTGCCGTGAAAGAGCTCGTCGAGGAGAAACAGCAGCGGCTTTGGGCCCTTGGCCTCGTCTGCAAGCCGCCGGAGCCGCGTGATCTCCGCGTAGAATCTCGATTTGCCCTCCTGCAACGAATCCTGAATACGCAGCGTGGCGCCTACCGCGAGCGGCGTCAGGCGCAATCGCCCGGCGCGGACCGGCGCCCCCGCAAGCGCGAGCACCGCATTGATGCCGACGGTCCGCAGCAGCGTGCTCTTGCCGGACATGTTCGAGCCACTGACCACCAGCATGCGCGTGTCGCCGGCGAGGTGCACGTCGTTGCGTACCATCCGAGCGGCCGGCAGCAGCGGATGACCGAGACTGGTGCCCTCGAGCGTCGCACCCCCTTCAGCGAGGATCTCGGGAAACACATCGTCCGGGTGCTCGTACCGATACGCAGAGAGCGAGCTGAATGCCTCGACTCGTCCCACGGCCTCCAGCCACCCCGCCACTGACCCGCCGTGCCGGCGGCGCCAGCGTTCCATCGCGAAGGCCAGGTGCGTGCCCCAGAGCAGCGCTGCGGAGATGGGGCCAAAGAATTGGTTGTGCTGCCAGTCATGGGCTTCCGCCAGCCGGTGCAAGGCCCTGATCGCCTCTGACGCCGTGCCGCCGTTGTCCGAGAGCGCCGCGCGGACCGCCGCCAGCGCTGGCGACTGAAACTCGTCGCGTTCGATGCGCGCGAGCACGTGTGCGAGCACGTCGAGATCGTCCGAGGGGCGCTCGGCGGCGTGAAGAACCCGCACCACCGACCGCCGCAGCGGCAGCGAGAAGAGCACTTCCACGGCGACCACCGCGAAGAACGGCTGCGAGGGTCCGCCCGCGGCCCACAGCACCGCGGTGCCAATTGCCGATGCGGTGAGGACGCCGGCAACGGCCCACGGCCATTCCGCGAGCAGCACCGGCGGCGCGGCCGCCCACGCGACCAGCCGTTCCGTGTCTACACTTGCACGAACGTCGACGCCCGCCAGTGCGAGCTCCTCACGGAGGTCGAGCTTCGGCGTCAGTTCGTCGACGGCGCGCTGCCGCTGGAGGATCTCCTCGCGGGTTGCCGGCTCCATCAGCCATGTCGCAAGCGTCTCCTCTCCAGCCCGCGTGCGAGCGATGGACAGGAGCTCGAACAGCGAGCCGCGGCCGAAGACATCCAGGTCGTTGGCGTAGAGATGGTCGTCGTTGCGAAACCGGTCGCCGGGCTCGCCGAGGCCCGCCCACCTGTCCTCCAACCTCGCGACCCCGCGTTCGTAGAAGACGATGGCCCGCGCCGCCGCGTCCCGCGCGGCAATCACCCGCGCGTGCCGCCGCATCAGCAGGATGAACGCGGCGGCTGGAATCAGAAGGGCAGCAGCGGGCGCTGCGTTGGTGCCAAACGCGAGCCAGGCGACCAGGCCGCCGGCGGCAAACACCGCGAGGCGTGCGTGGCTGAGACGCTCGTCGAGGATCAGGAGCCGCGAGTATGTGCGCCGGCGCGCGCTCAAACGCTCCACGTACTCGGATGCGGGGGACACTCCTCTACTTGTACAACGCGGCGGGTTCCGTAGGGCGGGTCCTGTTCTTTGGCCCCGCCGGCTGCCGGGTCTACAGAACAAGACCCGGCCTACGTACGAATAACGATAAGGGGTCGTAGGGCGGGTCTTGGTCTTGAGACCCGCCGAAGCGCCTAAAACCGCACGTGCAGCGAGAGGTCGACGCGGCGCGAATTGAAGGCAGAGATCGGCCGGCCGTAAAGGGGCGAGGTGATCACGCCGTTGAAGGAGCCGAACTGCGCCCGATTCAGGACGTTGAACGCCGCCACGGAGATGCCGGCTTCCGGCCCCTGGCTTCCCCGAGCTCGCCATCCGGCCCGATCGCAATCGTCGGTTGCAGCTCTGTTCGTCGGCGGAGGGTACCGTCCATCGAGACAGAAGTGCGCAGCCGCGTCACGGGGCCCGGCGCCGAGAACGACCCGTTGGTGTTCCGAAACGGCAGCTTCTCGCGCGCAAACGGGTTGCGCGCGCTGAAGGCAATCGTCCCCGATGTTCATGCTAACGGCGCCGCGCCACTCGCCGAATCCGGGTCTCGTCACGACGTTCACCCGGCTCCGACCCACTTCGTGAAACTGCGCGGCGTATGGATCTGACGTGACGATCACCTGAGCGACCTGCTCCCTTGGCGGGAGGCGTCCTCCTTGGAAACCGTCGATTCGCACATCCGCGTCCGGCCCGCCGAGGTCTCGGATGAAGTCGTTGAGCGCTTCGGGATCGTTGGCGAGTGCTCCGATCTGCTCCTGGCTGATCACCGTCTCGGCCGGGTTCGACGTCTCCGCCGCCACAGTCACTGTCTCAGAGATGCGGGGGAGCGCCAGCTCGACGCGAACGCGGGACGCACGGCCGCCCCGCAGATCGATGCGCCGCGAGTGGCTGTCGAAGGCATCGGCAGCGACGATGAGGTCGTAAGAACCGGCTGGCACCCGTAAGGTCGCGAGCCCGTTTCCGTCGGTGCGGGTGTCTGCCGCCAGCGTGCCGTTGTCCCAGAGGGAGACTGCGGCGCCAGGCAGAACACCGCCCGTCGAGTCCACCACCTCGATCGCGAGGGTGGCGGGCGCTTGTGCCTGCGCCTCCATGGAGAACACGGCAACGAACAGAACGAGGCACCCCAACCGCATGACGTTGCAGTCGATATGCTACGACCGGTCTGGCGTTTCGGGCGGCACTACATCAGAGGGTCGGCGGGGCGCTTCAGCAGCGGCTCGTTGAGAAACCGCGTCAGCGGTGCCACCTGGCGAAAGACCGCCAGCACCTGAGGATAGAACCGAGCGTCGCAGGCGAAGGCCGCCGGCCACTCGCGCCCCGCGAGGAACTGGCGAAAGCGTAGATAGTGAGCAGCGGGATGGCTTGCGAGGAATCCTCGAGGCACGCGACGCAGTTGCTCCCCGTGCAGTTCGCCGACCGTCCGCTTGAAGGCGGACGTCTCGACGATGCGGCGCAGACGTTTGTGTTCCGCCGCGATATGTTCGCGAATCGCCTGCAGCTCGGACGGCTCCGGCTTGTACAGACCGCCGCCGATCCAGACCCATTGGGGTGCGATCTCCAAGTAGAGTCCCGCACCGCGCTTCGCCATGTCGCGGTGCGGGAAGTACGCTCCGATGTGCGTCGCGATCGTTATTCGCCTTCAAGGCACGAAGGAAGGACAATGTTTTCCTGGTGAACATCGTACGCTCGGGCTGTTCAGGGTTCCGTGTTCAACCTTCACGGTTCGTGTTCATGTTCATTGTTCGCGTTCGAAGGCGCTCGCGGCGAACCAAGAACTTGAACACGAACTCTGAACTCTGAACCTTGAACGCTGACCTACAGCATCAGGCTCGGGCGGCCATCCGTGCCTGCATTTCCCGCGTGAGATGCGGGGTGATCCCCAGCATTCGCTCGATCAGCATCAGCTGTCCGCGGTGATGCATCTCGTGCTCTTTCACGCCCATCAGCATTTCGAAGCGGGTTTTGGACGCGGGTTCGGCGCCGGGGAACTGGTCCACGCGCTCGGCGAGCACGTCGTCCGTGATCGTTTCGATCCACGTGGCAAATTGCTCACCTTCGGATTTCAGCAGCGCGATGACCTCCTGCTTCGACCGCGGCTTCTGCTCCTCGGTCCCGAACTCGCCGACAACCTTCGAAAAATCAAACGACGGGAGCGACTTCGTCCCCGCCGACTGGACCGACTGCTGCAAGCGACGCGCGATGGCGATATGCGTCAGCAACTGCGCAACCGTGCGCGTGCCGGGGGCGGGGGAAAATCCGTACTTCTCCTCAGGGATCTCCTCAGCAATTTGCAGCGTGTTCTTCCGCACGGTCCGGAACGATCTGGCAAGCTCTTTTGCGCCGTAGCACATCATGTGGGTTCTCTCCTCTATGGACATCCCTGAATAATACAATCCCCGTATGTCTTCCGTGCTAACCGACTCCGCTCGGGATCAACTCGTCTCGGAGCTGCGCGCCCTGCTTGGCATCCGCTGTTCGACTGGCGAGGCGCAACGCGAACATCACAGCCACGGCGAGTCGTGGCACCCGCCGGCGGCGCCAGACGTCGTCGTGTTTCCGACAAGCACGGGGGAAGTCAGCCAGGTCGTTCTCATTGCCGCGAGGTTCGCCGCCCCGGTCGTTCCGTTCGGCGCGGGATCATCGCTCGAAGGACACGTGCACGCGACGCGCGGTGGCGTGTCCATCGATATGACCCGGATGAATCGCGTGCTCCGCGTCAGCGTCGAGGATCTGGACGCCGACGTCGAGGCTGGCGTGACCCGTCGTCAGCTCTCGAAACATCTGCAGAATACCGGACTGGAGTTCTGGGTGGATCCGGGCGCCGACGCGACAATTGGCGGCATGGCGTCGACGCGCGCGTCAGGGACGACGGCCGTTCGCTACGGAACCATGCGCGAGGCGGTGCTGGGGCTCACGGTGGTCCTCGCGAATGGCCGCATCATCAAGGCGGGTGGCCGCGCGCGAAAATCGTCGGCTGGCTACGACCTGACACGCCTTTTCGTAGGCTCTGAGGGCACCCTCGGCGTCATTACCGAGGTGACCGTGCGGCTTCACGGACTCCCCGACGGCATCTCTGCAGCCGTGTGTGGCTTCGCCTCCATGGAAGGCGCGGTGCAGACGGTCATCACGACAATCCAGCTCGGCATACCCGTGGCGCGAATCGAGCTGCTGGATGAGGCGCAGGTCGATGCCGTGAACCGCTATTCGAAGCTCAGTTACCCGCTGCAGCCGACGCTCTTCTTCGAATTCCACGGCACCAGCGACCGTGCGGTGGCAGAGCACGCGCAACTCGTTCACGAGATTGCCACGGAGAACGGCGGGCAGGGATTTCAGTGGGCGACGACTACCGAGGATCGCGCCAGGCTGTGGCAGGCGCGCCACAACGCGCATCCATCGGCCCTCGCGCTTAGGCCCGGAAGCAAGATGTGGGTGACCGACGTGTGCGTGCCGATTTCCAGGCTGGCCGAGTGTTTGCTCGACACACGGAAGGAGATCCGCGCTTCCTCCCTCACCGCGCCCATCGTGGGTCACGTGGGCGACGGCAATTTCCATGTGTTGATCGTGATCGATCCTGCGGACGCCGAGGAAATCGAAAGAGCAAAGGCTCTGAACGATCGGCTGGTGCACCGGGCGCTCGCTATGGGTGGCACGTGCACCGGGGAGCACGGTGTCGGAGTCGGAAAGATCGACCACCTGATGGAAGAGCACGGCGAGGCCATCAACGTCATGAAGGCCATCAAGCGAGCGCTGGATCCGGGCAACCTGATGAACCCGGGTAAGATGTTGCGGTTGTAGAGGCCGCCTTCAGGCGGCCCGGACCGGCTGACACCGACCCCACAGAAGTCGCGTATCCGGAGCACACGTTGGCCCAGCGAAAGCCCCGAACGTCCGATCCCTCGCTGTTCGATCTTCCCGATTTGCCAGACGCGCCGGCGCCCCCGCCTCCTCCCGGCGGCGCGTCCGACGCCGTCGCGCTGCACGAGGCCGCGCAGAGCCGGTACCTCAACTACGCCCTGTCCGTCATCACGTCGCGTGCACTGCCGGATGTGCGGGACGGATTGAAGCCGGTGCAGCGCCGCATTCTCTACACGATGTGGCAGCAGAACCTGACCGCCGACACGAAGCATCGAAAGTGCGCAAAGGTGGTGGGTGATGTGATGGGGAGCTACCACCCGCACGGCGATGCCGCGCTGTACGAAGCGCTCGTGCGTATGGCGCAGCCGTTCTCGCTGCGGTACCCCCTGGTAGACGGGTCAGGCAACTTTGGCTCGCTCGACGGTGATAGCGCGGCAGCAATGCGCTACACCGAGTGCCGCCTCGCCCGCATCTCGGACGAGATGCTCACCGAGATCGATCAGTCGACGGTGCATTTGCGGCCGAACTACGACGGCACGAAGACCGAGCCAGTCGTTCTCCCGGCCAGGCTTCCCAATCTGCTGATCAACGGCGCGACCGGCATTGCCGTTGGCATGGCCACCAACGTTCCACCGCACAACCTGGGCGAAATCTGCACCGCGCTGATCAAGCTGCTGGACAACCCGGATCTCAGCAGCGTGCAGTTGTGTCGCTACGTCAAGGGCCCTGACTTTCCCACTGGCGGCCAGATCCTGAACACGGGCGACGAGCTGAAGGAGATCTACAAGACCGGCTCGGGAAGCATCCGTCTCCGGGCGACGTGGGAGGATGGCCCATCCACGCGCTCCGCGCAGACCATCTACGTCACGAGCATTCCGTACACCGTGAACAAGGCGGCGCTGGTCGAGCGGATCGCCGACGTGGTGCTGTCGCGCCGGCTCCCACCGCTGCTCGACGTGAAGGACGTGTCGACTGACGACGTGCGCATCGAGCTGGAGATCAAGCGGGACGCGGACGCCCGCATGGTGATGGCGTACCTGTTCAAGAACACGCCGCTCCAGACCACCTTCGCGGTGAACCTCACGTGCCTGATTCCCACGGAGAACCCGGAGGTCGGCCGTCCGGAGCGGCTCGATCTCAAGGCGATCCTCTGGCACTTCCTCCACTTCCGCCTCGCGGTCGTGACTGCGCGGTTGGAGCACGAGCTCGACGCGCTCAGAAAACGGATTCACGTGCTCGAGGGCTTCGAGAAGGTCTTCGACGCGCTCGACGAGATTATCCGCATGATCCGCAAGTCGGACGGCAAGGCGGATTCCGCCGACAAGATCATGAAGCGGTTCTCGCTCGACGCGGAGCAGACCGACGCCATCCTCGAGCTGAAGCTGTATCGCCTCGCGAGGCTGGAGATCCTCGTCATCCAGAACGAGCTGGCCGACAAGCGGAAGCGGACGCGCCAGATCAACGCCCTTCTCAAGGACGAGGAGAGCCGATGGAAAGTCGTGCGCGACGAGATCAAAGAGATCCAGGAAAAGTACGCGGGCGCCAAGGTGGACAAGCGGCGCACGGCGATCGAAGCCGCTGAGGAAGTGGCCTTCACGGAAGACGACTTCATCGTCGAGGAAAACAACGTTGTCATTGTTTCGCGCGATGGATGGCTGAAGCGGCAAAAGGAGGTGCGGGACCTTTCCACGACGCGGCTCCGGGAGGGGGATGCCGTGCTGGCCGTCCTGCCGGGTAGCACGCGCGCCACGGTGGTGTTCTTCTCGAACTTCGGCGTGGCGTATACGGCGCGCATCATCGAAGTGCCGGCCTCGACGGGGTACGGGGAGCCCGTGCAGAAGCTGTTCAAGCTTCGCGACGGGGAACGAATCGTGGCGGCGCTCAGCCTCGACCCGCGCGTTGTGGGCGCCATCTCCCCTGTTCGTAGGGGCGGACCTTCCCACCTTCGCCAAGGCTCCGGTGGGCAAGCAGGTCCGCCGGACCCGGAGATCCCGCCGGTGCATGCGCTGGCGGTCACCAGCGACGGGTACGCCCTGCGCTTCGGCCTGGAGCCGCTCGTCGAAGCCAGCACCCGCGCCGGACGGAAGTTCGCGCGTCCGTCGGATGGCGTGGAAGTCGTGGGGGTTTCGAAGATCACCGGCCGCGAGACGCTCATCGTGGCCACCAAGGAGGCCCGCGGCCTCCTGTGTGCGGCAGACCAGGTGAACTACCTCTCCGGACCGGGCAAGGGGGTCATCCTCATCAAGCTGGCCCCCGGTGACGACCGTGTGATCGGGTTCCTCGCATCCACCGGCGATCGCGACATTCTGCGCGTGGAAACGAGCCGCGGGGCCGAACAGACGATCAGCACGGGCAAGTACGAGGTGACCGGCAGAGGCGGAAAGGGGCGCGAATTGCTCCAGCGGGGCCAATTCATCCGGGTCATCCCCAACGAGGTAGAGACACCTGAGCCGCTGTCCGAGTAGGGCGGGTCTTGTTCTGTAGACCCGCCAATGTCGCCGGGTCCATAAAGCAGGGCCCGGCCTACGTACGCAACCGCGCTATACTTCCCATGGCGGGCTGACGCCCGCGCGCTGCAAGTCAGGGGGAATACCCCGCTCACAGGCCAGCCTCGAGGAGCGTGAATGTTGGTGTCGCGCTGCGACACGACTCCTCGCCCACCGAATTCAAATTGCCGGAAGCCTGAACCCGGCGGAGCACGATGGTCCCGACTGATACACGATTGAAAATTGCCGTCTTCATCGACTTCGACAACGTCGAAATCGGTGTCAAATCCACCATTGGAGGCCAGTTCGACATTGGCCTCGTCCTCGAAGCCATCAAGGAACGCGGCGAGATCGTCACAAAAGTGGCGTACAGCGATTGGAAACGCGCAGGCGACTACAGCCGGCTGCTCACGCAGCACGCGATCCGGATGGTCCAGCGCAACTTGACGCCAGGCGGCGACAAGAACGGCGCCGACATCACCATGGCCCTCGATGCCCTCGAGATGGCCTTCACCCACGCCCACATCAACGCGTTTGTCATCGTTGGCGGCGATAGCGATTTCATCTCGCTCGTCGAGAAGCTGAAGCAGTACGACCGCAAAGTCATCGTCGTTGGCGGACGCCAGTTCACCAGCGCGACAATGCAGAAGAACTGTCACGAGTTCATCGCGTACGAGAACCTGGTGGGGAGCCACCGTCCGCCACGGCAGGCCAGTCGCGGCGGCCGCCCTGCCGGCGGCGGAAGCGAGATCGCGCGGGCCCTTCCGCTCGTGAAGCGGGCGCTGCAGGTGCTGTCGGAGCGCGAGGTCACGCCGCAGCTCGGTCTCCTGAAGAGCACGCTCCTGCAGCTCGACTCGACGTTCTCGGAGCGCGAGTTTGGTGCGAGCACGTTCCGCGATTTCATGGAGAAGGTGGCCGCGGCCGGAGCCGTGACGCTCAAGCACGCGGGCCGCAGTCTGCTGGTGGAATCGAAGGAGGACGGGGCGCCGGCCGACGTGATAGCCCCGGAGGTGGGCGAGGTGGTACCACCGAAACCTCAGCCTCAGGCAACCGCATCACGATCGCCGCTGCCGCAAGCCGATGTCGAGGACACGGAAGGCGAGCCCACGGCCCCGGTGCAGATCATGGAAGGCGTTCGCGCGCTGCAGCAGGCGCTCGCCCAAGGCGCGCCGCGATGGCCGATGTACGTCCGCCAGATGAAGCAGTACCTGAAGAACATCACGGGTGGGTTTGACGAGCGCGCGTTCGGGTTCGCCTCGCTGGTCGATCTGCTGCGGGCGGCGCAGAAGGCGGGCGTGCTCCGCCTGGAGCGTGATCGTCAGGGTGTCATGCGTGTGTTTGGCGGGCCGTCAATGCCGCGTCCGACCGGCGTTTCCATGGAGGCCTCGGTGGAGCCCGCTTCCGAAGTCACCGAGGTGGCGGACGCAGAGGCGATCGCGGCCGAGGACGTGTTGCGCGCGGAACCGGTCATCGAGGAAGCGGTGGAACCGCCGATCATTGATGCCGAGATTGCCGAGCCGCAGGAAGTGCCCGCCGAGGACGGGTTGCGGAAGGTGGCTGGGCGCCGGCGAAGGACCGCCGTGGCAGGCGCGACGAAGCGCGCGGCGAAGCCGGCCGCCCCCCGGACAAAGCGACCGCCAAAGACGAAATCGACGACAGTCCAATAGCATTGGCTACGGGCTGCAGGCGACAGGCTGCCGGCGTCGTCAGGCTTCTGGCCACACTGTCCGCAGTTTGCGGCGCGCGGCCTGCAGTCGGTAGTCTGTAGCCCGCAGCCTGTCCATGTCCAACTACACCGCCAAAGACATCACCGTTCTCGAAGGCCTCGACCCGGTCCGGAAGCGTCCGGGGATGTACATCGGCGGCGTCGGCACGGCGGGCCTGCACCATCTCGTCTGGGAGGTCCTCGATAACGCCGTCGACGAGGCGATGAACGGCTTCGCCTCCAACATCGCTGTGACCCTTCACGCCGACGGCTCGTCCATTACCATCTCGGATGACGGAAGAGGCATTCCCGTCGACAGGCATCCGCAGACGAAGAAGAGCGCGCTCGAGGTGATCTTCACCGTGCTCCACTCGGGCGGAAAATTCGAGTCGGGCAACTACAAGACCGCCGGGGGGCTGCACGGCGTCGGCGCCAGTGTGGTGAATGCGTTGTCGAAGGTGCTCGTCGCGACGGTGAAGCGCGACGGCGCGCAGTGGGAGATGTCGTTCAAGCAGGGCCGTCCCACCGGCCCGCTGAAGAAGGTCGGCCCCGGACGCGGCAGTGGCACGACCGTCTACTTCCATCCCGATCCAACCATTTTCCCCAAGATCGAATTCGATCCCGCCACGATCCGCGAGCGCCTCGAAATGGTCAGCTACATCCACAAGGGTGTGCGCGTGGTATTCGAGAACGAGGTCGACAAGACCAAAGAGGTCTTCCAGCACGCCGAAGGGCTGAGCGCCTACCTCTCGAAGATCGTGGCGGAACGGGGAGCGAAGCCGGTGCACGACGCCGCGTTCGTGCTTTCACGTGAGAGCGGCCCCCGTCTCGATTTCGTTCTGCAGTGGACCGAGGCCACCGACGAGCACGTACGGAGCTACGTGAACGGCATCCCGACCGGCTCCGGAGGTACGCACGAGAACGGGTTGCGCGCAGGATTGGGCAAAGCCGTTCGGAATTACATCGAGACGCACAACCTGTCGCCGAAGGGCGTCACGCTGGCTGCGGAGGACATCCGGGAAGGGATCGTCGGCGTGCTGAGCCTCTTCATCGAGGAGCCGCAGTTCCAGGGGCAGACGAAGGATCGGCTGAACAATCTGGAGCTGCTGTCCGGGATTGACTCCGCGGTCCGTCCCGCCCTCGAGCACTGGCTGAATCACAACCGCACCACGGCCGAGGCGATCGTCGCCCGCATCATTCTGGCGGCGCGTGCGCGCGAAGCGAGCCGCGCCGCGCAGGCGGAAGTCACCAGGAAGACGGCCACAACCGGCCGATTGAACCTGCCAGGCAAGTTGAGCGACTGCACCAGCCAGAACCGCGAGGAGAGCGAGCTGTTCGTCGTGGAGGGCGACTCGGCGGGGGGGTCGGCCAAGCAGGGCCGCGATCGCGCCCGCCAGGCGATCCTGCCGCTGCGCGGCAAGGTGTTGAACACCGAAGGGCTGACGCTGGCCAAGGTGCTCGAGAACAAAGAGCTGGCGGACCTGGTCACGGCGCTCGGATGCGGTCTTGGCAAGAGCTTCGACATGACGCGCCTTCGGTACGGCAAACTCATCATCCTCGCCGATGCCGATTCCGACGGCCACCACATCGCCACCCTCCTGCTCACGTTCGTCTATCGCCACCTGCCGCAACTGCTCGCGTCCGGCAAGGTCTTCCTGGCGCAGCCGCCGCTCTATCGCATCGACATCGGCAAGGAGACGTTCTGGGTGTTGGACGAGGCGCACCGCGAGCGGATTCTGAGGCAGCATGGCACCGGCCGCTCGAAGCCTGAGATCACGCGGTTCAAGGGTCTCGGCGAGATGATGCCGAAGGTGCTGTGGGAGACCACGCTCAACCCAAAGACGCGCCGCCTCCTGCGCGTGGAGATTGCCGATCAGATCGTCACCGATCGCGTGATCAACGAGCTGATGGGCAAGGATGCCTCCGCGCGGTTCCGCTTCATCATGGAGAGAGCCGAGGAAGCTCAGGAGCTGGACGTCTGATCACTGATTGAGGATTTGCGATCTGTGATTGGTGATTAGTTGGCGATTTTTGATTGGTGATTGGTGATTGGGGGAGGCAGCCGGTTTCGCACCGCCGGTAGTGCCATTCTCTGCTGGCATGACGTGTGCCTCTTCCGGCGGTCATGACGCCAGACCAATTGCGCACAAGGACTAAGAAGTTTGCTGTGGAGACCGTAAAGTTCTGCCGGTCACTTTCAGTCGATCCGTTCAGCCAGCACATGGCATTGCAGCTCGTTCGATCTGCTACCTCCGTCGCGGCGAATTACCGCTCCGTTTGTCGGGCTCGCTCGCGAGCCGACTTCATCAACAAGCTCGGAGTCGTGATTGAAGAAACCGACGAATCGGCTCTCTGGCTTGAGGTGATGACCGAATCCGACGTTGCCACTGAGCCCCACACTCGGCCCCTTCGCTTGGAAGCCGACGAGCTGACCAGGATTTTCGTGAGATCCCGCGAAACGGCGCAGGCCAACCGAGATCGTGCTCGTCAGGGAGGTTGAGGATTGGACCCCGATCTCGCCTTCACTCACGAATCCCAAATCACCACTCACCAACCAAATCACTATTCACCGATCAGAGATCATCAATTCGTGGAAACAGAGCTCTCCCTGGCGTCGTAGTAAACTGACGCACCGCAGATCCAGGGATGGCCGCTCAGGTTTCCACCAGCAAATTCGATCGTTCGCTCGTAGAGGGCCCGCTGTCGCCGGCCGTGTGGCGCCTCGCATGGCCGACGATGCTGCAGAACGTCATCGCGGGGCTGCAGGGCATCATCGACCACGCGATGGTGGGGCACTTCGTCGGGTATACAGGCAACGCGGCCATCGGCGTCAGCTGGCAAGTCATCCTGATCGTGATCGTCTTCATCAGCTCGCTGTTCACCGGGATGGCCGTGCTTGTGGCACGGTTTGCCGGCGCCAACGAGCCCGAAAAAGTCAACCGCGTCGTCTACCAGGCGTTTCTGACCGCGGCCGCACTTGCCGTCCTCATGGGCGTCGTCGGGTACATCCTCGCGCCTGCACTGCTCGATCTGGTCAACGCGGCGCCTGAAGTGCAGGCAGAGGCGCTGCCGTTCATGCGGGCCATGTTCATCGGCATCTTCGGCATGATGATGTTCTTCATGCTGAGCGGCGCGTTCCGCGCCGCCGGCGATCCCCACACGCCGCTCCGGCTGGGCGTCGCCATGACGGTGCTGACGATTGCATTGAACCTCGTGCTGATCCCAGCATTCGGTACGATCGGCGCCGCGCTCGGGACGATCGGCAGCAGCACGATCGTGAGCGCGTACGGCATCTGGCGGTTGTTCAAGCCCGAGTCCGTCATCCACTTCCACGCGGACATCGACAAGCGCCCCGACTTCACGATCATCCGTTCCCTCTTCCGCTTCGGACTGCCCACGGGCGTGCAGGGCATCGCCATGAACGTCGCCGGCGTTCTGCTGCTGCGGTTCATCGGTTCGCTGGAGCACAGCGCAGCGGCGCAGGCGGCGTTTGCGGTGGGTTATGCAGAGCTCTTTTCGCTGATCACGTGGACGTCGACGGGCCTCATGGGCGCAGCCGCCACCATCGCGGGGCAGAATCTCGGCGCGGGCAATCCCGAGCGTGCGGCGCAGGGGGTCGCCGTGGCGTCGCGGTATGGACTGATCGTCGCAGCGGTCGTCGGCGCGATGTTCCTGCTGGTGCCGCAGTATCTGCTGGGCGTCTTCGGTATGACCGAACCGCTGGTGGCATCGATCGGTGAGGAGTTGCTGAAATATCTCAGCATCTCGGGTTTCTTCATCACCATCGCGCTCAGCTATACAGGCGGTCTGCAGGGCACCGGCGATACGAGGAGCCCGCTGTTCATTTCGGTGGTCTCGCAGATTCTGATCCCGATCGGCATGTGCACGCTGATCGACCTGACTCGTGGCCTTCAACCCGCAGATATCTGGCTGGCGATCGTTCTTGGACACTTTACGCGCGCGCTGCTGAGCGTGCTCCGCTTCCGGCAGGGACGCTGGCGCTCGATCACTGTCGACATCGAGCCCGCGAGGCCGTAACGAATTACGACGTGGATACGAACAGCCTTATGTCCCTGCGGTCCATTCGTAACCGTTACGCCGCCGATGACGCGCGTCCTTGCGCCGGGTTTCCCACCGTAACTACAATGTAGTCACATGATTGCCAGGACCCGCATCGTTCGCATCGGGAATTCGAGGGGCATTCGCGTGCCGAAGGGATTGCTCGATCAAGCGCAGTTGCCCGAAGACGTCGAACTTCAGGCAGAGCGGGGTCGCCTCGTTGTTCGCGCGGCCCGCGGGCCGAGGGCTGGGTGGGTGGAAGCGGCGAAGGCGATGCGTACGCGCGCCGACGACCAGTTGCTGGACGCGCCGACCCCCACACGCTTTGACGACAAAGACTGGCAGTGGCGGTAGCCCGTTCGGTCGCACGCGGCGATGTCGTGTTGGTCGGACTCGATCCCACCTTGGGCCGTGAGGTCCGAAAGACACGCCCCTGCCTCGTGGTATCCCCTGACGAACTCAACCTGCATTTGCGTACGGTGATCGTTGCGCCGATGACCACGGGCGGGCAGGCGTATCCATGGCGGGTTGCGTGCCGGTTTCAGAATCGTTCGGGGTTCGTCGCGTTGGATCAGATTCGTACGGTCGATCGAGAGCGTCTGGTCAAACGCCTTGGCCGTTTATCAGTGGGCGCGACGACCGAAGTCCTTGATGCCCTGCAGGAAATGTTTGCGGAATAGCTCGATGTCCGAACCACGACGTGATTCGTGGGTCGTGATTCGTGGGTCGTGCGGCACTCGTGAATCGTTGGTCGTGAGCGGTGCGGCGCGGCAGGCAACACCGGGCAGCGGCAAGAGTCCTGGCGAACGTTCGCCACGTGCCGACTTCTCGCGACGTATCTCACGTCGGTCGTTTTCCCGTGGCGAAGGACGTCGGACACCTGCGTGCGAGCGGGGAAGACAGCCGATGCTAGGGTCGGATGGGTCGGAGAACGCCGATTCCGTCAACCGGTCAGGAGCGCTAATATTTCCTCTCGTCCCGGCAACCGAACGATTCGAGCCGCAACCGCATTGGAGCTCACATGAACGTCCTACTACTCTCCATGCCGGATTCCTTCGAGCACATGCCGTCGTTGGCGATCCGGATGCCGAACGGCGCATTGAGTTCGCTCGCCGGCAATGTGGACGCGCATCACTCGGTCGCGGTCGCCGATCTGATCCTCGCGCAATCATGCGTGCGCCAGACCATCGAAGAGCTAGTCGCCAGGCATCAACCCGACGTCGTCGGCCTGTCGGTGATGACGTTCCAGCGTCGCACCGCGCAGAAGGTCGCGCGGCTCGTCCGCACGCTCAGGCCCTCGGCGCGGATCGTGGTCGGAGGGTACGACCCGAGCCTGGCGCCAGAGGCGTACAGCGGAGCGGCCTGGGACGCCGACTTCATCGTGCGCGGCGAGGGAGAGGTCACTTTTCGTGAGTTGCTGCGGGCGCTCGAGCGGCGGGAGGGCGTGGAACGGATTCCTGGCCTCTCCTATCGTGCCGCCGGAGGCGTGATGCGACACTCCGCCGATCGGCCCGTCGACTCGCTCGACTCCGAGATTCGGCCGCCAGCACGATCGGTGCGGGTGCTGCGCGGATACACGATGCTCGGCCGCCAGGCGGACGTCGTCGAGACCTCCCGCGGGTGCACGTTCGACTGCGGCTTCTGCTCGATCGTCGAGATGCGCGGCCGCAATTTTCACCGGTTTTCGATCGCTCGCGTCCTTGCCGACATCGCCGACGCCCGCGCACACGGCGCGCGCAGCATCTTCATGGTCGACGACAACATCACCCTCGATGCTCCACGCTTTTCGCAGCTTTGCGAGGCGATCGTCGAGGCGGGGCTGAATGACGTCGACTATATCGTGCAGGCGATGACGTCGGCGATCGCCATGCACGGTAGCACGCTGGCGCCCCTGATGCAGCGCGCCGGCTTTCGGTACGTTTTTCTTGGCATCGAGAACGTCCTCCCCGACGACCTCATCTTCCTTCGCGCCGGAGCCAAGAACCGGATCCGCATGGCGGGCGCCGCGCCGGGCAGCGCCGCGATCAAGGCGATCGAAGTGCTCCATCGGCATCGCATGCTGATCGTGGGCGGTCTGATCGTCGGCAACCCCGACGACACGCGCGAATCGATTGAAGTAAACCTGGCGTTTGCGAGGCAGTACGTGGACTGGCCGTATATTCAGCATCCCACTCCCTATCCACGGACTCCCATGACACGGGAATTCCAGCAGCGACGCCTCATCGTCAGCAACGCACCGGAGGACTACGACGGAACAACGGCCGTCGTGCGAAGCGAGCACCTGGCGGCAGCGGAGATCGAGTTCATGCGGTGGAAAGCGGAACGCTGGATGAAGCTGCGGCACGTACCGGCAGTCTTCGCGCACGATCCGTGGTTCGTCCTCGCGAACGCGCGGCGGATGCTCGGCCACACGTTTCGCGGAAGCACGGCGCGGACGTGGCTCGGGCTCGAAAGCGAGCGCCGCGCCTTCGAACGTTATCGAGCGATAAAGCAGCGCGAGCGCGAGTATCTGCCGTCCGTCGAGCTCACTGCAGACGTGCCAACGCTGCCTGCGCTCTCTGCTTGAACTCGCGGTCCTCGGGGACCCACTCGGGGTGAAGCGGCGCATCCAGCACCTTCTGGAATGCCTCCCTTGCCTCGGCGCGCCTGTTCATGTCGAGGAGGGTCTCGGCGAGAAAGAAGTGCGAAATGGTGCTGTCCGGGTTGTAGGTCAACGCTCGCCTGAGGTGTTCGACCGATTTCGAGTTGCTGCCGCCGAAGAGACCCGGCACTTTGTGGTACCAGCGACCGAGTGCGCGATCGGCCGACCCCTCCTGAAACGAAGGGTCGATGTTCAGTACCATCTCGAGCGCATCCTTGATCGCACCTCGATACCGCAGCCCTGCGCGCAACCCGAACGACTCGGCGAGCGCGCCCATGCTGGCAGCCATCCAGAAGGAGCCCTCCGGACGATTCGGCTCAATCATCGTCGCCTGCTTGCCAGCATCGATACCGCGCTCGTACTGATGCCGGCGCGCATCGGGCCCCACGTGACCGCCGAGCCAGTAGCAGATCCGCGACAGCTTCCACGCCGACTCGAACGATGCCGGATCAGCAGCGAGCCGCTCCTCCCATATCGCGGCCGCACGCGCCGCGCTGGCCACGTTCTCGCGGTCCGCGTAGAGGCGGTCTGGATCGTCGGCAGGAGCCGCGTCCTGAACAGCGTCGACACGCGCACCGGGCGGAGGCACCAGCGATGGACTGAGCAGCGCGCCGAGAAAGAAGATGACGAGCACGGATCCTACGAGAGGAGGTAGCAGTCTGACATCCTAATCCTCAGAGTTCACGTGAGTTGATCATGCATCGACTCGCGGACTCTGTGCCGGCCTGTTCGATATCGACCTGGGTGAGGATCCAATCTCGGACGAGGGAGGAAGAGCATAATCGCTGGATTTCTGGCCTTCTCTCGGCCCCGCTCGGGTCGCAGCCGGACTGACCGTAGACCGTAGAGCCGTTTAGCGGTTCAAGAGACTAGGCGGATCGCACCGACCCACCGCCGCCCGGAAGCCCTTTGTTGGGCGGCCGGAACGTGCGTGACATAGATACGGGATCACATCGAGTGTTCCGATCTGACGTAGATCCTGTGTTAACGCCGTACTGATTGCTGACCACCACGACTGCGATTGCCAGTCCCTCGGCGACTAGTCGAGAGCCATCCGTGCCGACGGCGACGTTGGGAGCTTTCCTGCTAGTCTTCGCCCCAATGACGCCAACAACGGAGGCTCGAGTTCTCGCCTGCTTGCACGGCATCGCCACGGGCGACGCGGTCGGCAAACAGACCGAGAACCTCTCCCGTGAAGATGTTCTGCGATGGTATCCGAATGGCGTCCATGGATTCGAGGGGCCACTGGGCACGCCGATTCCGCGGTACCGAGGCAATAAGAAGCACGAATGGCTGGTTGGCGAGACGACCGACGATACGGAGCGCACCCTAGCGGTAGCGAACGCGATCATTCGAGACGGTGCTGTCACACACCCTAGCGTCGGCCGCGAACTGCTCAAGTGCCGCAAATGCGTGCATCCCGGCATCAGGTCACTGTGGGAGTTCCATGAAAGTGGTGACCCTGCTCGAGTTGCTCAAGGTCACGACGGATGTGGAGCGGCTATTCGCGTCGCTCCGGTGGGCATCCTGTATCCGCCCGAACGACTCACAGATCTAGTCGCTGCAGCTCGGGAGGCATCGATCCCAACACACGGAGGCATTCTTGCCATCGCGGCCGCCGCGGCAACCGCTGCTGCGGTATGTGCGGCTGTCGATGGTCTGTCGGCGGTCGAGATCATCGACCTCGCACAGCGTGCCGCGGCCATGGCTGAACGCGAATGCACTGACCCGCCCACGACCAGCTTGGCGGAAGCCCTAGACGCCATGTATCGCGAGCTCAGGAAGTGGCGTGCGCTTCACTCCGCAGAACTCGCAGCGACTTACTTCCCGAACAATCCATTGACCATCGTGCCATTGGCGCTGACTCTTGCGACCATCACGGACTCCGCTCAGGTGGCGATTCTATTAGCGACAAATACCGGTGGTGATAGTGACTCTGTGGCTTCGATCGCGGGCGGCATCGCCGGAGCCAGATATCCAGATTCCGTCCATGCTGAGTGGTCCGCAGCCGTGCGAACCGTCAATGGCCACAATCTCGTGCCCGTTGCCGAGGCGCTGACGGCCCTGCGTCGCTGAGCCTGCTCCCACAGCCCGATAACTCACGGAAAACGCCGCACTGATTCCTGGTCCCACGAGAGCGCGTGGGGTGTCGCTGATATGGCTGGATTCTGTCAACTGGACAGAGCTCTCCCGACCTCACCGTTGTGAGTTCCTTCTCAGCACGCTCTTCCCGTGCTCTTCGTATTTCAGATCCGTCTGGTCGGCGGCACCGCGTTCTAGCGACGGTTGACGCT
>ORMF010501061.1_pt1 | contig 57257 bp, 53 predicted proteins | sample 1779871 | NCBI WGS metagenome assembly ORMF01 (sample SAMEA104232316, study PRJEB22302) | groundwater metagenome | biome: forest; feature: aquifer; material: groundwater | place: USA | collected 2011-08-07 | depth 5.4 m | reverse complement strand
CTTACAAAGAAATCAGAAGAGGAGCGCGACCGTGTTCTCTCAGATGAAGAGATTTCAAAGATATCGGACGCTCTCGCAATTAACAATGAATTAGCTGATGCGCTGTTCTTCTTTCAAATCGCTTTGATCACTGCCGGCCGTATGGCAGAGATTTTGAGGATGAAGTGGGAAGAATCCAGCGAACGATTTGGGACTGTGAAACTCTATTCTTCAAAAACCCAAAAATGGCGCACGATCAAAGCGCCGGCCGCCGCAGCTTTGATTGCCAAGCGCCGACAAAAAGAAAAAACGGCACCAACTGTTTTTGGGTGCCCGGATCACTGGATTCGAGGTGTACTGCAGACGGCTTCTGAAAGTGTCGGCGTAATTTATGGACAACAGGTGCCAGGCGGCTGGTGCCCTCACGATCTGCGACATACATGCTTGACGAATCTTGCTTTGGCTGGTGTGCCTTTGAATGGGATTAAGGAGTACGCAGGCCACTCGTCGATAGTAGAGACACAGCGATATTTGAAATTTATGCCCGCCTCAATTGAGTTAGCAGCAATGGTAACTAGCCGACTTGCCAAACTCACAATTGCCACGTCCGAATCACCTCAAGCAGCGAATGCTGTCGAAGATCCGGATTCAGCAGGTTCTTCAGTTTCCCTTCCCCCAATTCGCCGGTCCGCGCAATAGCTCCGCAGCATTGAGAATTAGGGGTCGGTGACTTATCAATAAACCAGGGATATGGTTGGGGAAACAGACTCCAGAGTCCAAGCGCACTCACGCTTCCAGTAGCACTTCAGGATGTCGCTTGGCAATGGACAGTAACTTGAGCGCGGCATCGCTCGGCACTCTTATTCCCTGCTCCCACGCCTGTACAGTTTTCGGACTGACATTCAACACGCGAGCAAAAACAGATTGAGAGTATTTCAGTTGTTGCCGTAGGCGCGCGATGTCAGCGGATGACATCGGCCGCGGAGGACGCGGCACCGCAATCCGCGTGACGCGATGCCCTGACTCCTCGCCCCGCTCATACGCGAGCGCCTGCTTGGCAGACGTCATCAATTCGGCAAACGTCTCATCCGTCATGTGTCGGCTCTTGGTCTTCTTTCTGCTCATGTCAAGCCTCTCTCTTGATGGATTAACACGCCCCGAGTCTGCGCATCAACTTCCCTCTGTGTCAACAATGATGAGACACCGACCGCCCAATAGTTTAATGTACGATGGCACGAAAGAAAGGTCTCGTCATTGTTGACACAGAGGGACCAAACTTGCCCCTCATCGTCATTGGCCCTCTGAGACACCCTTTCGCAAATTAGCGAGCATGACAAGTGCCGCATCGAAATCGCCGTGATAGTTTGCATTATTTCTCACCATTGTCATTGCCAGCGCGCCGGGACCATTGTCGTCCGCCTCTTCTGACAAGACCTGCTCGATCAGTGGGCGACTGTCCTCGGTCAACAGCAGTGCAATGTCGCGACCAAGAACCCGCGCACTTGCTTCGTCGTAGTCAAAATGCTCTTCGAGGAGGACGTCGGAACAGTTCCCTCCCTCCGCATACAAACGATCCTTATTACCAGCATCCAGGTAATGTCTCATTATCAGTCCAAGATCCTGCGCATCGCGCTCATAGTGACGATCGGACCAAGCTACAATTTTTAATAACGCGAGCCCAGCTAGCGAAGCAACTTTGACAACAAGATCGTCCGCAACACGAACATCAACTGAGTTGGCATAGGCTTCACGAAAACCGACGGTCGACATTACAACCGTGAAGTCAGGTGGCCAGGCGATTACCCCGGCTTTTTCCTCAAGGTCTCCAAAGGGAACGAGGTCAACAATGGCGCCTTCCTCGTGCAGTAGTCGCTGCTGTTTGGTGGGATGCCGTTGAAAGCCGTCGCGGGTGACTAACGCATCGCGCAACTTGATAAACTCATCCCAATTCTCAACCACGATTCCAAAATCGATATCGTCTGTTGCACGACGAACTGGGAAGTCATAGGCGTACTGCAAAATCAAATCTCTCGCTTGTGCGCCAACTATGAATAGGCTAGTGAGATTTAGACTTGCGGCTGTTTGGATGACCCGACGGATGATGTTTACGTGGCCGGCAGGTAGCCTACTCGACAAGTCGTGAAATATATCGGTCATATATCATTTCGGCAGTTTCCAAATTTCGATCGTCCGCAGTCATTAATAGATCGGCGTAGACAAGAAGCGGTGGGGCCACCTGAAGCGACTTCTCTTCCCACTCCTCGAACTTCCAAAACTTCCGCAATAACTCAATCTCACCGTTCGCATCGCGACGCAGGCCGTATTGTGCTTGCAGCTTAGCTAGGGTTGTATCGGAGTAGATGGTGACCGTTTGCGGTCTGAGGTAACGGGTTAGCGATCTAGCGCCAACTTCTCCGCCCCAGAATGCCTCCGGTGGCAGAGACGCATTCTCCCACCAGTTACGCTCTGACTGCTTGTGATAGCGTCCGATAAGCAATTTAGGGCGCAACTGCTCGGGGTAGGCCGTCACCCATCGCTTTAAGAGGTCTTTTCTATTCAATAGGCGCCTGCCGCGTGAACCGCGATCAGGAAGATGGCCGAGCGATTTCAGATCCGTCATGATCCAATCAACTGCACCCAGAGAGATACCGGCTGCTTTGGCCAGATCCCGATAGGGCTTGTTTTCCAACCCCGGATGACATAACAGCGCAAAGACGAGTCGTGACCCGGTTGGGTTGAAGGCGCGAGCGCTACGCACTAGTGGCTTCGAATTGTTTGCTCTGCGGCCGGACACAAACACATAGAGACCTTTTTCGCGGAGGAAGGCGTTGCCGGCCGTGTCAAAGAACTCGATGCCAAGTTCGCGCAGTTTCTCAGCCTGAGATGGGTTGATGTAACGGGTAACAAGTGCGGTTGGACCGTGTGCTTTGCTGCTATCTGATACTGAAACGATCGCTGAGCCGAGGGTATGGCTATTGACCTGTCCTTTGACTTCAACAGCTAAATGCCGGGTCCTTTTCCCTTCCTTGATAACCACCACGGCGTCGTGACGCCTATCTCGCTCTGACTTAGTCCCCAGCACCGAGGCCTTTAGCCCAGTTGAATTTACCAAGCCGGCGACCGCTTGCTGGAGGATATCTTCGCTAAATTGGCCAGTCGTTGATCTCGGACTCATTTGAGAACCCTTAGATACAGATTGCCCGGTCAGCTCCCGGGGGCTGTTCACATTATACGCATGTTCACGTATTATGAACAATCCCAAATCGTGAACATGTCAGGAGGGTAGATTACCCCATCCCGAAACACGAGGGAACCCTGCAAGAATTTGGTGTCTCAACTAAGTCTCAACTAGGGGTAAAACGTGCCGTAAGTTTGAACAGTGTAAAACAAGCGGTGAGCGAAAAGCCAGTAAAAATCAAAAAACCGCATTTGCATGCGGTATCTTGATAGATGGTTTGGTGCCGAAGGGGGGACTCGAACCCCCACGAGTTACCTCACACGCCCCTCAAACGTGCGCGTCTACCAATTCCGCCACTTCGGCTCGTCGGGGAAGGATGTCAATCGGAGCGCACGCATTCTTGCATGCGGTTCACCGGCGTCCGTGCCGGCTGAGCGCGACCGGCTATTTCTTTGACGGCTGCGGTGACGCCGGCGTCAGCACCATCGATGTCGGCTGGGCCACGGGCGTGGCAGTTGACGGCGATGCTTGAGGTGTCGCTGCGGGCGAAGGTTGCGGTGCTTGTACAGGCAAGCCGGATTGCAAGACCGAGCTCGTGCCTGTGATTGCCGGCAGCGAGAGACACAACGCAAGCAGGAAGAAAGCAGCCGCTGCGCCAATCGTAATCTTGGCCAACAACGTCGCAGTCCCGCGCGGCCCGAAGGCCGTGCTCGAAACTGAACTGGAAAACAGCGCGCCCGCGTCGGACTTTCCCGGCTGAAGCAGGATCGTGATAATCAGGATGACGCACGCCAGAATAAATAGCCCGTAGAACAATGTAGCAATCATGGTGTTAGTTAACAGTTAAAAGTAAATCGTGAATGGTGAATCAAAAATAGAAAGAACCGTGCGAATGGTGTGGCTGAGCTTCTCTATTCACGATTTACTATTTACGATTTACGGCCGGTTGTAGTTAACAATCTGCGCAAAGCTCTCGGCATTCAAACTAGCCCCGCCAACCAGCGCGCCGTCGATGTCGGCTTGTTTCATCAAGCCGGCGATATTGTCCGGCTTTACTGAACCCCCGTAAAGAATTCGCAGAGCGTTTGCCGCCGCCTCGGAATGCCCTTCCGCGAAAACGCGCCGGATAAACGCGTGCATTTCCTGCGCTTGCTCCGGCGTCGCGGTGCGTCCAGTCCCAATGGCCCAGACAGGTTCGTAAGCAACGATGATACGGTCGAGGTCAGAGGCTGTCAACCCAGTAAGTCCCCAAACCATTTGCTCGCGAACGACTCGTTCGGCGTTTCCCTGATCGCGTTGCTCCAGAGTCTCTCCGACGCACACGATCACCGTCAATCCCGCCGCCAGTCCAGCGTGAGTCTTCCGACTGACAACCTCATCCGAATCGGAATAGTATTGCCGCCGCTCGGAATGTCCGACGATCACGTGCGAGCAGCCGGCGTCGCGCAGCATAAAGGCTGCCACCTCGCCGGTGAACGCGCCTTCCTTCTGTTCGGCCGCGCAGTTCTGGGCGGCGACCTTGATGTTCGATCCTTCCAGACGATCCGCAACGCTCTTCAAAGCCGTAAAGACCGGAGCAATGACGATCTCGCAGTGGTTCGCGTTGGCGACGAGGGGCTTCAAAGCGACCGCCGTGGCGACAGAATCGCCCACGGTCTTGAACATCTTCCAGTTTCCAGCGATGACAGGTTTGCGCATAATCAGTTAAAGATAACCACGAAGTCACAAAGAGCACAAAGCTGGTAAAGGGAAGACCTTTGTGCTCTTTGTGACTTTGTGGTTAAGTCCGATCGCTCAGGGCTGCGACGCCCGGCAATTCCTTTCCTGCCAGAAACTCCAGCGTAGCCCCGCCGCCGGTTGAAATATGCGTGATGCGATCGGCGACGCCGGCCTGCGTCACGGCTGCGACCGAATCGCCGCCTCCGACAATCACCGTCGCTCCGCGGTCCGCGGCATCGGCCACCGCGTGCGCGATACCGATCGTTCCCAGATCGAACGGCGGCTCTTCAAAGACTCCCATCGGGCCGTTCCAGATGATTGTCTTTGCGTCGTTCAAAGCATTCGCGAAATGCGCCACGGTTTCGACGCCGATATCCATCCCCGCGTGGCCGGCGTTGGTGAATTCTACCGGAATGGTCTTAGTCAGAACGCGTTCGCCTTTGATTGGTTCGTAACTGTCCACGATCTGATGATCGGTCGGCAACAGTAATTCAACTCCTGCCCCCTCGCAACGCTGCTTGATTTGCAAAGCCATCGCAAGCTTATCATTCTCGACCAAAGACTTCCCGACCGTAAATCCTTCCGCCTTCAAAAACGTGTAGGCCATCGCGCCGCCGATCAGCAGCTTATCGACCTTCCGATTGATGAGCGCCTCAATTACCGGAATCTTGTCGGACACTTTCGCCCCGCCGAGAATCGCGACAAACGGATGCGCGGGATTGTTGATGACGCCGCCCAGATACTCGAGTTCCTTCTCCATCAGAAGCCCTGCGGCCGAATGTTTCACGAACTTCGTGATGCCCACGGTCGAAGCGTGTGCTCGATGTGCGGCGCCGAATGCGTCGTTTACATAAATGTCGCACAGCGCCGCAAGCTGGCGCGCGAACGCCTCGTCGTTCTTCTCTTCTTCGGGATGAAAGCGGAGGTTTTCCAGCAGCAGCACTTCACCAGCGTTCAGGGCCGCAACTTTTGCGGCGGTGCCTTCGCCGATACAGTCGTCAGCGAATTCAACCGGCTGGTTCAGCAACTGCGTCAGATGTTCGGCGACCGGACGCAGACTGTACTTTTCCAAACGCTGACCCTTCGGCCGTCCCAGGTGCGAAGCCAGAATCACGCGCGCGCCGTGTTCCGTTGCGTAGGTGATTGTCGGAATCGTGGCGCAGATGCGCGTGTCGTCTTCGACCTGACCGTCTTTGATGGGTACGTTGAAATCAACGCGGATGAAGACGCGCTGGCCTTTCAGATCTAGATCTTTGATGGAGAGCTTAAGCATGGATGACAGGCAATGAGTTCAGAGTTCAAGCTTCAGCTTGCCTCTGTCCGCACAAAAACAACCTAAAGGTTGAACTCTAAACTAAAGGCCTTTGCCGGCGATGTATTTGACGAGATCGCGCACGCGGCAGGAATAGCCCCACTCGTTGTCGTACCAGGACAGAATCTTGATCATGCGGCCGCCGATCACCTTGGTATATTCGGCGTCGACAATCGAAGAGTTCGAATTACCTTTGAAGTCAGCCGAAACCAAAGGCTCTTCCGAAAACGCGAGTATCCCCTTTAATTCTCCGTTGGCCGCGTCCCTCAAAGCCTTGTTTACTTCTTCGCTGCTGGTTTCTTTCTCCACGTCGATCACCACATCCACCAGCGAAACGTTCGGCGTGGGTACGCGCACGCTGATGCCGTCAAACTTCCCTTTCAATTCGGGCAACACGAGCGACACGGCCTTCGCGGCGCCGGTTGACGTCGGAATCATCGACAGAGCCGCGGCGCGAGCGCGCCGCAAATCACTGTGTGGCAGATCAAGGAGTTGCTGGTCGTTGGTATACGAGTGGATTGTCGTCATCTGCGCGGTGCGAATGCCAAAGTTTTCGTGAATGACTTTCGCCACCGGCGCCAGACAGTTTGTCGTACATGATGCGTTGGAAATCACATGATGCGTAGCCGGATCATACTTCTCTTCGTTCACGCCCAGGACGATTGTGATGTCTTCGTTCTTCGCCGGAGCCGAGATGATTACCTTCTTGACGCTGCCGCGCAGATGTTTCTTTGCATCCTCAGCTTTCGTGAACCGGCCCGTCGATTCGATTACGATCTGGGCGCCCACCGACTCCCACGGTATCGCCGCTGGGTCGCGTTCAGAGAACACCCGGAATTCTTTGCCCTCAACCTTGATCCCATTTTCCGACGCCGAAATATCATGATGAAGATTGCCCAGCACCGAATCATATTTCAATAGGTGCGCCAGCGTCTTTGTATCAGTGATGTCGTTGACCGCGACGAAATCGATATCCGTATCACCGAGCGCTGTGCGAAAAATATTGCGCCCTATGCGACCGAACCCGTTGATGCCCACCTTAACTGCCATTCTCTGCCGCCCTCCTCTTTCGACTCTGGGATGATCACACTTCAACCGCGGCAGTTAGCCCAAAGACAACTGAAGGCGGTTGATCATTGGAAGAACTGGCAAGATAATGCTCGCTTGGCAGCACTGTCAAGCACGCAATTTGCAAAGCTTTTTGAAACCGCTTGCGGACGAATGACGTAGTACGGAGTGACCTGACGCTCTCTGTCTGTTCGCAAAGCGAGATGCACCAGGTCGCAAATAACAGTTCACTTTTTCTGAGGAGCACGGTTCGATGTCGAATTATTCGGTTCGTCTTATGATGAGAGCGCACCTGCTGGCGCTTTTGCTCTTGGCTGGCGGCGCCAGCGCATTCGGGCAAACGCCCAGTCCGACTCCGGTGAACCCGGCCACGCTGCCGCCCGGAACGCAGGTGCAGTCACCGAACGCACCGCCGGGAGCGCAGGCCGTTCCCACCGCGCAACCGACTCCGATCCAACCGGAACCACGGCAGCCGAATTTCCCGGATGTACAGCAGCAGCCTGTGCCGCCCTTGCCCGATCTGACCCGCGTCGGAGTCGAGAGTGGCAACGTGCTGACGCTGTCGTTGAACGACGCGATTCGCACGGCGCTGCAGAACAACAATGACATCGAGGTTGCCCGCGACGACGTGCGCTATAGCGAGCAAGTACTGCGCAGTTTGGAAGGCGTCTACCAGCCGGTATTCGCCATCACGCCGCAGTTGATCAGGAACGTAACTCCCCAAACGAGTTCTTTGGGGGGCGCCGGCGCAGCCGGGACCACCAGCAACACCACACTCAATCTCAGTCCAAGCCTAAGCAAATCGTTCGCCAAGGGCGGTGGCTTCTACACGTTGAGCTTTGCCAACTCGCGCAACAGCACGAGCTCGACACGTAGCTCGCTTACTCCGTTCTACTCGTCGAATCTGTCGCTCCAGTTTACTCAACCGCTGCTGCGAAACAGGTCGATCGACGCTAACCGGCACTCAATCAGGGTCCAGAAAAAGCGTCTGGAACAAACCGATTCTGACTTTCGCGCGCGCACCATAACGATCATATCGCAGGTGCAGTCCGCCTATTGGAATCTCGTGTTCGCGCTCCGCAACCAGCAAAACCAACTCGACAGCTTGAGCCTGTCCCGCCAGAACATGCGTAACATTGAGGCCCAGATCTCAGCCGGCGCCAAAGCGCCGCTCGATCGCGCTCAGGTACAGACGGATATCGCGACGCGAGAGACGAATCTTTTCCTGGCCACGCAAAACGTGTCGATCGCGGAGAACTCGCTCAAACAGCTAATGCTGAAGGACACCGCTTCTCGGCAATGGTCGGCGCAGATCACTCCGACGGATTCACCTGCGTTCGACGAAGTGCCCGTTAACCTGACTGCGTCGCTGGATGAGGCGCGAAAGAGCCGGCCTGAACTGAGAAGGCTGAACTTGCAGAAGGAAATCTCGGGGCTCGACATTCAGTATTTCAAAAATCAGACAAAACCCCAGGCGGATTTGACCGGCACCATAGCAACCACCGGCCTGGCGGGCACTGCCTGCACGACGATTACAAATCCGCAGTGCGTCGCGCCTCCGACAAATCTGGTCGGCGGTTACCTAAAGGACCTCAGCAATCTCGCGGGCCTCAGTACTAACAACATTACGGTAGGGGTGACAATTTCCTTCCCTCTCCACAACCAGACGGCCGAGGCCAATCTTGCAGGCGCCCGCATTCAGCAGGAACAGCTTCAGGCGTCGTACCGCTCACAGGAGCAAGCAATTGAGATGGACGTGCGCAATGCCGCCCAGTCCGTTGACACGGCGCAGAAACGAGTCGTCACTTCGCGGCATGCACGCGAGAGCGCGGAACAGCAACTTGCCGGCGAGCAGAAACTTTACGAAGTTGGCCGCTCCACGACGTTTCTATTGTTGGAACGACAGAACGCCTTGACTGCTGCGCGGACCAACGAACTCCAGGCGCAGACCGACTACAACAAAGCGCTGGCCGATCTGCAACGGGCGACCTCTGCGACGCTGCGTATCAATAACGTCGTGGTCGATAATCCCATGAAGCCATAGTATTTTTGATTTGCGATTTCTGATTTGCGATTGCCGGCCAAAATCAATACAGTGCCTGCAATCGCAAGTCTAAAATCAAAAATCTAAAATGCGCGTCACCGCAGCCATCATCACCTTCAACGAAGCCGAGAACATCCAGGCCGCTTGTGAATCGGTCGCCTGGGCCGACGAAATTGTGGTGGTTGATTCAGAATCCACCGACGACACCCGCGAAATCGCGGCCCGCTGCGGCGCCCGCGTGATTCGGAACGCCTGGCCCGGATTTTCAGCTCAAAAACAATTTGCCACCGACTCCGCTGCGCACGATTGGATCTTCAGTCTGGACGCCGACGAGCGGGTTTCGCCTGAGTTGCAAGCTTCGATTGGCTCGCTGCGCAGCGCGAACGAATCAAGTCTCGCTGACGGCTACCGCGTCGCGCGTCGCGCTTTCTACATGGGACGCTGGATTCGCGGCGGCGGCTGGTATCCCGATCGCCAGCTCCGCCTTTTCAACCGCACGCGCGGGCATTGGCGCGAGCGACTGATTCATGAATCGGTCGAGATGGATGAAGGCGCGCGGGTCGACACGCTCGCCGGCGATCTGCTTCACTACACAATTCGCGATTCGGCGCAGCATCAACGCATGATCGAAACACGTTACGCTCCGCTCGGCGCACAACAGATGTTAAGAGACGGCCGCCGAACTTCAAGTTTGCAGATCAAGCTCGCCGGACCCGCGGCGTTCCTGCGCAGTTTCATCCTCAAGGGTGGTTTCCGTGACGGGCGCGCCGGACTTACGATTGCTCGGTTTGCCGCACGCCACGCTGCTCTTAAGCACACGATCCTCTATCAACTTCAAAATCAGAACCGAGACCGCAACGATACAGGCGTTTAGAGTACCAACTTTAGTTGGGCGTTTCAGAACCGGGAGCGGTAGCGACCGGATCCTGCGATTAAGTTGAGTGGTAGGACCCATCGCTACCGCTCCGGGTTCTGAAACGAAAAACCTGACTAAAGTAGGTACTCCGAAACACCTGTAACGAGAAAACTAGTAGGCAGCGAAATCGGAGCCGCGCTACAATGCCCCGAGATGACCACAGACTTCGTCTTTGGAGTGCCGCAATGGATCGTAATTGCGTTCATGGCCGTGCTGGGCGCAATGATCGGCAGCTTTCTCAACGTCGTCATTCATCGTTTGCCGCGCGAGCAATCGATCGTTTTGCCCAAGTCGGCCTGTCCTGCTTGCGGCGCGGCCATACATTTCTACGACAACATTCCCATCCTCAGCTTTTTGATTCTCCGCGGACGTTGCCGCTCATGTCGCGGGGCCATTTCGCCGCGCTATCCGGCGGTCGAAGCGCTCTGCGCGCTGCTGTTCGCCCTGGTCACGTGGCGCGACGGCCTTTCGTTCGCGCTGCCGTTCGATATAGCCTTCGCCGCAGCGATGCTCGCGCTGGTCTTCATCGACTCAGAGCACATGATTCTGCCCAACGCCATCACGTATCCCGGAATTCTTTTCGCCTTGATCACTCGCGTCGCGGTTCCATATCTGGGCGGCGCTTCGCACTTCGACGACCTGCCGTACCTGATTTCAGTTTTTCCGGGAGTGCCAGTCTGGGGCGTTTCACTGATTGGGGCGGCCATCGGCGCGCTTGCCGGCGGAGGCTCGCTCTGGTTGATGGGTTTTATCTGGAAGAAGCTTCGCGGCGTTGAAGCGATGGGCATGGGCGACGTCAAGATGATGCTGATGGTGGGAGCCTTTCTCGGCTGGCGGCTCGCCGGGCTGACAATCTTTATCGGCGTCTTCTCTGGATCGCTGGCGGGAATTGCGTTGATGTTCCGGCGCGGCCGGCGAAACTTGCAAATGATGCTGCCGTTCGGAATTTTTCTTGGGACCGGGGCCGTCGTGTCTTTGTTAGCCGGCACCCGAATTATTGATTGGTACCTTTTGCAGTATAAGTAATCAATGCGCGTTAGCCGCCTACAGGTCTGGTTGACCATTCTGGTCGGCGTTTTTCTGGCCGGCACGGTCGTTATGTTCGCGGTGTTTGCGCTGGCGCCGAACACTGCCGCGATCAACCGCCCGATCCTGCTCACCGGATTTATCGTCGCGCTGTTTCTGAGTCTCGTCTGCATTGCCTGGCTGCTGCGCGGGCTCTTGCGGCCGTACAGCCAGCTTGTCGGCGAAGCGAAGCGCGCGCCCGTCGAGCATTCCGGCGCGAATCAGAATGAAGCTGAGTTTGTCCTGGAGACTTTTCAAAACGTCATCGCGCAGCTTCAGTCCCAGCAGACGGAGCTTCAGCGCCTGACCGAACAGGCCAGCGAGCGCGCCGATTCGGCGGAGCGCTTCAGCGACCGCATCGTCGCGAGCATGCCGACCGGCCTGATCGCATTTGATTCGTCCGGACACGCCACCGTGATCAATGGGCCCGCGCGCAGCCTTTTTCAAACCGAAGCGAATACGCCCGGCGAACATTACCGCGCAATCTTTGCCACGGTGCCGGCGCTGGCAGAAATGGTTGAGACTTGTCTGGCCACCGGCCGTCTGTTTCGCCGCGAAGAGATTGAGAGTGTAAACGGCTCCGCCCAGACCAAGCGCCTCGGCGCGACCGTGGCGCCAATCGATCCGGCTGAATCAGGAGCTCGCGGCGCGCTCTGTCTGTTGACCGACATCACCGAAGTCACGCGTTTGCGCGAGCAGGTGGCGCTGAAGCGGAATCTGGAAAGTCTGGGAGAAATGTCCGCCGGTTTGGCGCACGAATTCAAGAACGCGATGGCCGCGCTGCACGGCTATGCGCAGTTTTTGCAAAGCATCGATCACGACGAGCGCGGCCAGGCCGCCGCCGCGGGTCTCTTGCAGGAAGTGCGCAGCCTCTCCGAGATGAGCACGGCGTTCCTCAACTTTGCTCGCCCACAACCGCTGCAACTCGAGGATGTTTCGCTTAATGAGTTGATCGGCGAGTGTGCGCGTGAGTTGAAGCCGCTGTTTGATGAACGGCGAGTTGAGCTGATGATCGAAAGTGCTTCCTCTGCGCAACCTCTGCGGCCTCTGCGCCTCGGCGGTGAATCTTCTGGCGACCGGACTCACCGCAGAGACGCAGAGAACGCGGAGGGGGCGCAGAGGATTGAAATCCAGGGCGATGCGCGGATGCTGCGTCAGGCGCTTCTGAATCTCGTGCGCAATGCTGCTGAGGCGATCGAGGAAGACAAAACCGTCCGGCGCGTCACGGTTAATCTTTCAACTCAAACCGAACGCGGCCAGCAATGGGCGAGTATTTCTATCAGCGACACTGGTCATGGCATTCCTGAAGCTGATCTGCAAAGAATCTTCATCCCCTTCTTCACGACTAAGTCACAGGGCCACGGCGTCGGTCTGGCGCTGGCGCATAGGGTGATCACTGAACACGGCGGCACGCTCACCGTCGCGAATGCCGCTGATGGCGGCGCGTTGTTCACGATTCGATTGCCGCAATGAAGGTTTGGAGTTCCGACTTCAGTCGGACTTTTCGGAGGAGCAACTCGCATGACGCCTCAGACGATCGGCGAAGTAATTGCCGAGCTCGATGAGATCATTCTGCATTACCCGGTCGCTACCGCTCCCGGTACTGATCCGTTGCTAACAGCCGCGCCCTGGGCCAGCTCAGCGTTTTCGGCGGCGACGAGTTCGTTGTTTAGTAAAAACTGAATTGTGAAGATATGAGTCGAGCAGCTAAGAGTTTGTTTGTTTTCGGAATTTACCTCTGCGGATTAGGTTTGATTTTGCTGCTCGTCCCAAATCTGATCTTGCAGGTTTTCGGAGTGCCGCCGACCAAAGAAGTTTGGATCAGAGTTAATGGAATGTTCTTGCTTTGTCTGAGCTTCTACTACATTCAGACGGCGCGAAATGAACTGACAAGTTTTATCCGTTGGACGGTTTGGACGCGCATCGCGGTCATTTTTTACTTTGCCGCTTTTGTTCTGTTGGTTTCAGCTCCGAAAGCGTTGCTGTTGTTTGGTGTGATTGATTTGTTGTCAGCGATTTGGACATGGCTTGCTTTGAAAACCGATGAAGCGCATTGAATAGGACTACTCCGATAATCTTCGGTTTGAATCGGTTGACAGGGGTCATCGCCGGTCGCTTACTCCCGGCCCCAGGTTGTCATCGGAGCATTGAGAGGTTAGCGGCTTGGTAAGTTTTCGAGATCCAACTTCACAGCGTGAGGCTTCACTTCGTTGATCCCGTCAATCGCAAGCTGCGCCACTCCGTCTCAACGATCCGCTTGCCAGCTTGATCAAAGGCGATGACTCTCCACTGCATGACCGTGTCTCGGACTCGGTCTTTGAGCCAGGAAGGAGCGCGATAAGTTTCGACGCCGCCGACCAGAATCGCGGAGAGGATCGGCGTGGCTTGAAGGTCCTGGACCTCCAGGCGGTAAGTCGTGGCGTTGTCTATTAGAGTCCATTTGAAATCGATCGGCTTATCGGTTGGCAACAGCGCCCGATCATCCGGTAACAGTTGCGTCAACGCGCCACTGACAGCGACCGATTGAGATCGGTCCCCGTTGCCTACGTAGTAACGGAGCGTCGGAAGCGAGAAGCCCGCGACCGCGCCGCCATGAACTACGCCAGCCCCGGCGCCAACGGCAGCGAGGTCCGTATCGCCTTCCTTGTCGTCGGACGCTTCGATGCGCAGCAGAACCAGATACAGGCCATTCAAACTTTCATCGACGCGCCAGACTTCCGGTCCGGGCAAGACGAGCTTGCCGGTGGGCGGCAAGTAGAGATTGAAACGACTGATCTGCGTGTACTTTTTCTGAGTGCCGCGTTCTTCGACTGGCAGAGTCGCTTCCGTCAGGAGATCGCGCGGTTCCGGCGGAACTTCACCAGGCTTGACCAATTCCCAGCGGCCAATCAAGCGGCCCGTGCCGGTGTAAGTAATCTCAGCTTGAAAGCGTGGCAGCTTCTCGCCGGTCTTCACAAACAGCACCGGTTTGCCGACACCCCACGTGAGTTTCACTTCAGTTAGCGACAAAGGCACGCGCGCGCCGTTGCCACTCAGACGAATCGTTACGGGAACATACTCATCGGGTCCGGCGACGGTGCTGATAAAGCGCCGCACGTAGAAGAACGTGCTCGTGTTTCCCTTCACCGCATCCAGATATGCACGGCGCGCAACCTGCGGCGTGATCGACATGATGTCGGTGAAGGCATTCGTGCCGCTGCGTACCGACTGGTCGTAGCGCGCCGGCAGTCGTCCGAAGATCGTCGCCTGGTCGCATTTGGAACCAAAGTCCGGGACGGCCGGAATCAACGCGCCGCACCACGTCGCCTCCGCCGGCCGTTTATTAATCAAGCCGCCAAACGTTAGCAGGACCGAAGTGGCGCCCTGCGAATAGGCGTTGACTTGGCTGGGCGAGACTGAGATGGTTTGCGCAAAACTGTGGCCAGCCGAACAGATAAGCAGGGTGATTAAGAATAACAATCTTCGCATGATCATTTTACCGATTGTCCATTTGTCATTTGATGTTTTTCATTTACCATTTATTCCGTCCGTTCACGGTTTAGAGTTCGAGCTTTAGCTTGCCTATTTCGTAAGCAGCAACCTAAAGGTTGAACTCTGAACTCCGGTCGCTGAGCCAAATGGCAAATGAACAATGGCAAATGATGAATGGAAATTGGATCTCGGACTCGGTCCAATCTCTTTCTCTCGTCAGAAAAACGTTATCCCTACACTCGCCGTTAGCGTCTGATTCTTCCGCAAGCTATCGCTAACAGAGACGTGGTCCAGCGAATGCGAGTAATGATTTGCGTATCTGATGAAGAACTGCCCCGAAACTTTCTTTAATTCTTCCTTCCCTCGTGCGAACGGGTAAGTCCATGAAGCATCAAACTCGGTGTTGCGACTATGACTGGTATTCGCCGCATCGCCAGCAATCGTGTTCGAAAGGTTGGCGCTCAGGCCCATGTGTTTAGTCAACTGCCAGGTGAAGCCGGGCCCCAGGCGATAAGTGCGATCGATGCGGCCGGTCTCTTTGTTAGCCGAACTCTCCGCGCTGAGATCGAGGTTCAGATTGAGTTTGGTGGTGGCGGCAATCCCGACTCTGCCCGTGTTTGACCAACACCCCCTGGTCGGCGCGTTCCCGGCCCTTCTGCTGATTGTCCTGAAACGAATGATTGATGTTGTAGCCCCAGGTGAACTTCTTAACTTGCCAGTCGGCGCTGAACGTCTGATTCGTGCCAAAGAGATTCGGAATCGAACTCAAATCGATCTCAAAGCCGCCGTTGACGGGAATCGCTGCGCCCGAAGCGTGATTGCGATCAAAGCTGTAACCAAGCCGTGGCAGCCAGGGCAAACTCTTTGTCCGGTTGAGCAGGGCGCTGGCAGGCGCGGCCAACGAAACGTGCGTCGAGCCGTTCAGCGTTCTCAAGATCGAGGGAATGCTTCTCAGGTTGTCATGAAAGTTTGAGTGCGAAAACTGCGCACTGATTTCATTGATCGATCCGTTCACGGAGACTTCGTACTGAATCTTATCGGCTTGGGTAGAAGCGCCCAGACTGCGAAAAAGAGGCGCCACATTTTCTTCCCGGAACGCGACGCTCAGATTGGCTTTCTTCGTCTTGCTCAAAGAATGATTCTTGAGGATGTCATAGCTGGCTTCAAGGTAGTGCGCGTTGCGCGTGAGGTTCGGCAGCGCGATGACGTTTGCGCCCTGGTTCAATGAGTTGTCGCTGGGGCTGGCAAAAAAGCTGCGGGTGAACCCGCCTTCGAAGTGAAACCGCCCGCCTTTGTCGCTGGCAACCAATCGCACGGAGACGCCGCGACTGCGTTGCAAGTCGGTGACTACGCCGCGATTCGCGCCACTAATCGGTTGAAAATAAGCGCTCAGCACTCCTACTTCAACGCGCAAGCCACCGGGGCGTTTGGGAAAGAACTCAAAACCGATCGTACCGCTCAACATCTGATGTTTGCTCTTGCTCAAACCAAAGAAATTGTCGTAGCCGACGAGCTGCGTGCCGTTCATTGCCGACGCGGACACATCAAACCGCCTCAGAAATGGAACCGTAATCGTGATTCCCCGACTGGAGAAACCGTTGATGAGCTGTCGCTGTGTGCCGTACGAGAAATGCCCGACCTGATACTTGACCTTGCCGGTTTGAATTTGAACTAGGTAGCTGGACAGGTCCACCTGCGGCGCGTCGTTCCCCAAAGTTCCAAACCGCAGCGCTGCCTGCTGAAAGCTGGCGCCCGCGAAATCAAATGATGATTGCGACTTAAAAATCCCGACCTCCATTTCGTTCTTCAGCGTGGCTTGCAGGTTGATATCCGTGAACCTGGCCCGCTCCGGCTGCGGCCCTGGAAAAGTCGACTGCGCCGGCTGTGAGTTGATAGTCAAGGTCAGCGACGGCGTGAACTTCATCTTGCCTTTATGGTTGGCTGCCGGCTTTGGGGGAGGCTGCGATTGAGCCTGGCCTGTCGTTGCTTGTTCTTGGTTGAAGCTTCTCGCCGCGAAAGACGGCAGCGAGAATCGAGCCTTGAGAAACGTTGACTTCGACTCGTCGTCGTTGCTCGACTCGCCGGATGCTTCGCTCTCCTGCTCAAGATCATCAGCTTTCTCCTTCGTTCTCTCTTTGGAAACTTTTAAAACAAAACGCGCGATCTCTTTCCACTCAGCGTCCTTTGACACCAGATACACGGCCACTTGCGACTCGCCCAGCGGCAACGGCCAGAGTTTCGCGTTGTAACGTAAGCGCAGCCCGTCCGGGGCAAACAGGCTCGTAACATCGGTGGTGCCGATGAAGACTGCGATTCTGCCCTCCGGTGTTTCCACCGAGCGACTCAGGACCAACTCGATTGCTTCACCTGGTCGGACTGACTGTTTATCTGCAAAGCTCGCCGTTACGGTCGGATTCTGGTCGTCCAACTTAGCTCCCGAATTTGCCTTGATGAACAACCTGTCGCCTGGCGAAGCGCCGAAGATCATCGATTGACTGGTAGCGCAGACTAATGCAAACGACATAGCGAGCTGTGAGTACAATCGCACAGTTCGTATCGAGCTACGTCTCTGACTTGTTGAGAACCGAGTCATTGTGCTTCTATCGCCTGTAGTCGCTGTCTAACCATCCTTGAGACCACGAAGATTCATATCCAGATCCAAGTGTCATCCCAATGTTCAATCTGCCAGAGACAAGGGCTCAATCGTGCTGTGATCAAGCTGGTCATTAAACGGTGCAGGCCGCTAGATCGATCACCTCGGCCCAACGCACAGATCCCATGCGGCAAGATTGAGGGGAAATATAAGATCACCGCCTGCGGACTGGCACTTGTCACCTTTAGCCGAAGCCCGATCATCACCTGCTTGAGGCTCGTCATTTTGTTCATGCTGTTCATGGTTTACTGACTCCCTCCATCGAGCATTGGTTTATGACTCATAACTGAAAAAGGTCTGTCACGGCACCACGTTGACGGTCGCCGAGATCGTCTGCGTGCCGGTCGACGCAGTGATCGTCACCGTAGTTTGGACAGTTGTAGGCGACGTTTTGATTGTAAGCGAACTGGGGAACCTTTGGCCGACCGTCACCGAGTTCGGTGATCGTCAACTTAACGACAGATCATCTGGAGCGGGTCGAGATCAGCGCTAAGCAACGACGCTTTCTTGCCAACCTGCGCACATTCCCTCTGGTAAGAGACCAGGTCGTCGAAGTACTTAGCCAAGGCTCGCTCTTAATTGACGAGGTCTGCGCCAGAAGCCGCGGTGGCCAGGAGCGGCGGTTGGTTTTTTGCCGTTGACGGGCGCACGGACCGGACGAGAGTTATCGCCAAAACGGCGACAACCGCTGTCAATTTCAAGTAACTGTATCCTGACTTAATCATTGTGCTACTCCTTACCAGTTTTGGTTCAGCGTCCTTTCAGGGACGTTCGTGTGGTCGGCTTCGAGCGGGACTTTGGGATCATGGCCGTCTCCGACAGGTTGGCCGCGATGCTTGCGCCCTGCTAGAAGTTGCCGCTCTTCGTGTCGGTCTTATCGAGCACGGCGCCGCTTACAGCCGTGACGAACACATCGAACGAGGCCACTGCGCCGGGCGCTCCGGGAAGCGTCAGCGTTGCGTTGGTAGTTCCCGGGTCGAAGTTGGCTGGAACAGAGGTGCTGGCGCCGCCGGGTCGCGCGACGCGAACCACAATCGAAAACCTTGGCGGATCGAAACAAGCCAGCAGCGGCGAAAGAGCGTCCCAGTTGATCGTGACTTTGTCGGGAGTCGCTCCAGAGCCCGGGATGAAATTGATGGCCGATACTTGCAGCCTTGGGTAGCACCCATCGGGCATGAGCACCGTACTGTTCTTTGAGAACGTTTGCGTTGCGCCCGCGAGCGTGGGCGCGCCAGTTCCGCTCACGTGCGATGTCTTTCTCAGCACCGCGCCTGCGGTAGTCTTTACTTTCGCTTCAAACGAAACCGGATCGGTTTCCAGGGTCCCGCGCGAAATCTTAACGAACGTCTTTACCTCGCCCTTGACGAGTATCCCTGTTTTGAACGTCCCAGAGTCTTCATGGCCCAGCCGTCGTTTGATCTTGACCGTGACTTCATAACCAAAATTCGGGATGTCGGTCTTGCTGGCGTCTACGTCATGGCCGCTGCCAAACACAATGCAGTCGGAACCAGACTGTGCCAGCCAATCTACTTCGACTCCGTCCTGCCCCGCCGCGTTCTTGCCCTTGTAGTGCACACTGCCTATTTGCGCGACTGCCAGCGTGAGGCAGATGTCGGTTGGCGGAGCGGTTAAGATTTTGGCATTCGCCCCTGAGACGATCGGCGGCACGAATTGCGCCAGAGAAAACAGCGCAACGCTGACAACCGCCAGCAGGGAACATTTGAGTTGAAGTGGTTTGTGGTGCTTCATTGTAGTATCTCCTTCACCAAGCTCCTGTTGAATTCGGTTCCTTTCAGCGATAGTTGCCGCGCGGGTTCCCACGGAGCGAGGGCAGGCAGGCAATGTCTGACCGGCCAAACAAGTTCCTCTCAAACGTACCTGCCCCCTTCACTCTAAGGCCGCGCTATGGCCGGAAGAACATGAGACTAGTTAGCTGAGGTTGGGCACGACCCTCCGCATAGGCCCATGCTCCCCCCGTTGCACGCGCAACTCACCGTGTCACACGTCGCGTTGGTCATTGTCCCGCCGAGTCTATGAATGAGGTTAAGGCGTATTTTTCCAACCGAGCAGGCCAGACTCACAAAGGCCATCGGGGCCGGGGCTTCATAAGCTGCCCGAACAATCTGCACATCAGCGCCATCGCCATATCGGCTCGCCAACTTCTTGCGGAGGTTGTCAAGCGGTGTGCTGAGCTCGCTCGCGTGGCTGGTGAGACCGTTCGAAGATTCTTCCAGCAGTTGCTTAAAGCTCTCTTGCTGGAAGAATGACTTACGGCTTGCGTCCGTGATTTTGGCCGCGGTAGTTATGTCCAGGTCGTTCCATTCGTTCGCAGCCTTAAGCTTTGTGACTATGTCACGAATGACGTTTTGCAGCCCTGACAGACGCCCCTTAAGATCGTCCGACTTGCGCTGGAGCGGGTCGAGATCGGCCTTAACCAACGACGCTCTCTTAGCAAGCTCCCCAGCCTGCTTATGGTAAGCGACCAAGTCGTCGAAGTACTTAGCCAAAGCTCGCTCTTCATTGACGAGGTCTGCGCCAGAGGCCGCGGTGGCCACGGGCGACGGTTGGCTCTTTGCCGTTGACGTACGCATGGACGGAATAAGAGTCATCGCCAAGACGGCGACAACCGCTGTCAATTTCAAGTAACTGAATCCTGACTTATTCATTTGTGTTCTCCTTATCAGTTTCGGTCGAGCATCCTTTCAGCGATGCTCGTGTAGTCGGCTTCGATCGGACTCTGGCATTATGGCCGTCTCCGACAGGTTGACCGCAATGCTGAGATAATCTCCTCGGGTTGTTACAGTGAATTAAGACAGATCAGCAACAAGCCCCTGGCGGTTTCGCTCGAATGGACGCGCTCTGCCTCAACCCAGTGAAAAATGGTGCGCGAGTCGACGCGCCGCAGGATTGCCGCCTCGTCCACCGGAACCATCTCGGCCTGAGCGCCGCACGGCGCGCACCAACCAATGACTTTCCTGGGACTGCTGATGAACAACATGCGTTCGGTCTCGATCGTAATCTCGGTTCGCTTCGTCTTCATGTCCGCCTCTGGGGTGGCAAGAGCGTTAACCGCAGAGGGCGCAGAGCTTTTCCCAAAGGTCGCAGAGGAAAACCTCCTTTGCGTTCCTCTGCGATTTCTTCGGCGTCTTCTGCGTTTCAAAAAGCATTTGGGTTGGCCGCCCGTAGTGTGCCAAGAACTTGTAGGTAACTTCTCATTCACACCCTGCTTTAGCTGGGTGATAAGCGACCTGGCACCGTTTTGTCTTGAACCGTTTTAACGGTTTCCTTGCGGCGCTGAAACCGTTAAAACGGTTAACGCGTAACCTATGCTTCTCGCTGTCACCCAGCTAAAGCAGGGTGTGAATGAGAGCCCATTACTCGACTTACCTGCAATTCTTTGCACACTGAACCACCTGCACGTTGTTGCCTTGCATCCGCACCGGCGATACAATCTGCCGCATATCCGGCGTCCCGACTCGAATCTGACGCCTTGTTCTAATTCGACCCGGAAGTTACTCCAGCAACGATAGAAAGTCTTTAACGCATCCTAAAGTTTTCCTAAACGAAATCTAAGCGAGCTTATGAGCCAGCGAATGAAGCAGTTGTACGAGTTCGGCCACTTCACTCTTGACGTACAAGTGCGTCGCCTGTTGCATCCTTCCCGCGAGTCTAAGACCGACACGGGGGCTGGCCTGGGGATTGACATCGAGTAACCTCCCGAGCTTCTGGTTCGGCTTGACTGTCAGCCAAGACGCGCTCAATGAAACCGAGTAGTTCCGCCAGTGAGCCGAACGGTACCCCCAGACTGGTGGGCGACGTGCTCGACCCGGCCCACGCACTGTCCCACCGCCAGATCCGTGCCGGGACCAAACTGAACGACGAATGCGCCTGTGTGTTGCCATCGGTTCATTTGCGCGTGGACAATACTCCCGCGCCAGGCATGGAGTCATAACAGAGCGGTAACACTTCGGTAACTTTGCGGGAATGGCGATGAAGCCCAACCTACAAATCACCTTCCATCCGTTTCGTCTCGACCTCGGCAATCAATGTCTGTGGCGTGAGGAGCACGCCGTGCCGCTCACCCTGAAAGCCTTCGCGCTACTCCGGTATCTGGCCGAGCGTCAAGGCCAGTTGGTCACGAAAGGGGAATTGCTCGAAGCCGTCTGGCCCGAAACCTACGTCACGGACGCCGTGCTCAAAGTCCGCATCGGCGAGTTGCGCAAGGCGCTGGGCGATGCGGCCAAGACGCCGCGTTTCATCGAGACCGCGCAACGGCGCGGCTATCGTTTCATTGGGAAGGTGACGATTGAGCCAGAGAGACGGAGAGATGACCGCCCTCCGTCCCTGGGTCTCCCGGTCTCTCCGTCTCCTTTGGTTGTAGGGCGCGCGGCGGAGTTGGCGTACTTGCAGGGCCGCTTGGGGCAGGTGCTCGGCGGCCAGCGGCAAATTGTCTTCGTCACTGGAGAACCGGGCATCGGCAAGACCACGCTCGTCGAAGCTTTTCTGCGCGAGGCTGATGCGAGTGTGCTGATCGCGCGCGGGCAATGCCTGGAACAGTACGGCGACAGCGAAGCTTATTCGCCGTGGCTGGATGCCTTTTCTCGGTTGTGCCGTGAGCGGGAAGCCTGCATCGCGTTGCTCCGCCGACGAGCGCCGATGTGGCTGGCGCAGATGCCCTGGCTCCTCGACGAGGCGGAGCGCGCGGCGTTGCAGCACGAGACTGCCGGGGCGACGCGCGCGCGGATGCTGCGCGAAATGGCAGAAGCCATCGAAGGGTTGACGGCAGAGATTCCGCTCGTGCTGGCATTGGAGGACCTGCATTGGAGCGATTATTCCACGCTTGATCTGATTGCGTATCTGGCGCGGCGCAGCGAACCGGCGCGGCTGTTGCTAATTGGGACCTATCGTCCGGTCGAAGTGATCTTGAGCGGGCACCCGCTGAAATCCGTCAAGCAGGAATTGCAAGCGCACCAGCTCTGTGCCGAGCTGCCGCTCGATTTTTTGAGCGAGGCCGCCGTGGCCGAATATCTAAGCCTGCGGTTTCCAACTCAGCAATTTCCGGCGGAGCTCCCGCGCCTCATCCACGGGCGCACGGACGGCAATGCGCTGTTTATGGTCAACGTGGTGGATGAGCTGCTGGCGCACTCTTTGACGGGTGAGGCTGGGCAGCGGAGTGAATTTAAGGCGGCAGTAGAAGAGATTGAAGTGGCGGCGCCCGCAGGCGTCCGGCAGATGATCGAGAAACAGATTGAACGGCTGAGCGAGGCAGATCAGCGTGTCCTGGAAGCCGCCAGTGTAGCCGGGGTCGAGTTTTCCAGCGTGGCTGTCGCCGCCGGGTTGCAGGCTGAGGTGATCGAGATCGAAGAGTGCTGCGAGCGGTTGGCGCGGCAGCAGCAATTCCTGCGTGAGGCGGGGCTCCAAAGTTTGCCGGATGGAACGGTGACGGCGCGTTACGGCTTCATTCACGCACTCTATCAAAACGCCTTTTATCAGCGAGTGACGTCGGCGCGCCGCGCCGGGCTGCATCAACGGATTGCCGAACGCAATGAAGCGTGTTATGGCCAGCGCGCCGGCGAGATTGCTGTCGAATTGGCGCTACATTTCGAGCAAGGGCGCGACTGGCAGCGGGCGGTGAAGTACCTGACTCAGGCGGCGCGGCATGCCAACCAGGTCTTTGCAGCGCAGGAAGCGGTCGTGCTGGCGCGCCGTGGGCTGGCGCTGGTAGCAATGCTGCCGGAGGTTCGTGGCCGCTGCGAACAGGAACTTTCATTACAAATCGTCCTGGGCAATGCCCTGATGGCCACGAAGGGCTTTGCTGCCCCGGAAGTGGAACAGACTTATGCCCGCGCGCGCGAATTGTGCCATCAGCTCGGCCAAACGCCGTATCTGCCCCCAGTACTCTACGGCTTATTTGCGAACCATCTCGTGAGTGGCCGACACCGGACGGCGCTGAAGCTTGGGGAAGAATTCCTGGGGCTGGCTGAACAGGAGAGCGATCCGGCCACCGTGGTCGGTCACCGAATGATGGGCTTACCCCTGTTCGCCCTGGGAGAACTAACGCAGGCGCGCGAGCACCTTGAACAGATTGCCTCCCTCTATGACCCGGCGCAGCATCGTCGCCTGACCTGGCTCTACGGGCAAGAGCCCGGCATGGCCGGTTACGCCTTTTTGGCTTTGACGCTTTGGTTACTGGGCTACCCGGAGTCGGCCCTCAAGCGACACCAGGAGGCACTCAATCTGGGGCGGGAGGTCTCGCATGCACAGAGTGAGGCTTATGCTTTGACTTGGGCTTCCATGCACTATCAATTTCGTCAGGAGTTCCAGGGAACACGCGAAGCGGCAGAGGCAATAGTCGCGCTCGCCACGGAACACGGATTAGCGTTGTGGTTAGCCTGGGGAACGATCCTGCGTGGCTGGGCAATAGCCATGCAGGGGCAAACCGAGGAAGGGATAGGCCAGATGACGTGCGGCTTGGAGAACATGCAGTCCACCGCGACCCAGATGTTCCGCCCCTACTACCTTTGCCTCCTGGCTGAAGGGTATGCGCAAGCTGGGCAGTTCCGTGAGGGCCTGGACGTACTCGCGGAGGCGCTGGCACCAGGCGAGCAGATTGAAGAGCACTTTTGCGAGGCAGAACTGTATCGTCTCAAAGGCGAATTGCTGTTGTTGGAGGGCACCGATGCAGCAGAGATCGAAGCGTGCTTTCAGCAGGCCATCGAAGTTGCCAGCAAACAGAGCGCGAAATCTTTGGAGCTGCGAGCCGTGATGAGCCTCAACCGGTTGTGGCAGAGACAGGGCAGGCGGGCGGAGGCCCGCGAACTGCTCTCACACACGTACCGCTGGTTCACGGAAGGCTTTGACACCGCCGATCTACAGGCAGCCAAACTGTTGCTTGAAGAACTGGCCTGAAGAAGGTAAGGCAATGATCGCAATCTGAGTGCGCAGCAGACAATGAAGCAGTCCGTGCGCAAGACGCGCAGGTCAAACAGAACTAAAGAAGGTTTACGATGTCAATGCAACGGTCATAAGGGTCAACCTTGGCTGTATCCTATACCACAGTCATTCGTTTGACTTTACTGTAAGCAGCACTATCTCAGGCGTAACCCGAAAGCGAACCGGAAGAATGCTGGTGCCGATGCCTGTCGTTACGAACATGTGATGGCCGTTTTCGAAGACGTGGCCAGCAGTGTACTTGCGCCCGTTGCGCGACGGCACGATCGGCGCGCCAATCAGCGGAAGGTTCACCTGCCCGCCGTGCGTGTGCGCTGTAAGCAAGAGCGGCACGCTCCGCGGAAGGCCGGGAAACACGTCCGGGTTGTGCGTGATGGCGATCACGGTAGCGCCTGCGGGAACTTTCGCTATTGTTTCGCTCACGTGTTGCGGGCGCGTCCAGAAATCGGCAAGCCCGGCCAGCCAGAACGATCCTTCTCGCCACTTCACTTCCGCGACTTCATCGTCCAAAACGGGAATGCCACTCGCTTCGAAGGCGCGGCGTACCTTCCCGCCGTTGTACCACCAATCATGATTGCCCAGCACACAATAAACGCCGAGCGGCGCATGCAGGTTCTTCATCGCCGCGGCGGTCACTTCGGGCTCGACGCGTCGGCTGTGCCAACTGTTCGGTGACATGTAATCGCCCAGTAGCACGATCAGATCGGGATTCTGTTGATTTGTTAGCTGAACGATTTGTTGCAGCTTCTTATCGCCGATGAACGGCCCGCCGGTGTGTATGTCCGCAATCAGCGCGATCCGCAAGCCGCTGAGTTCTTTCGGCCAGTTGTCGATTTGGATGGTTTCCTGATGAACTACGAGCCGACTGGGTTCAATGAAGAATCCCCAGATGAGGCAAGAGACGGCCAGCAGAAATACCAAGCCCGCAACGGCGCGTATCACTCTCTTCGGCTTAGATGGGCCAGCCATTGTTTGTTAAAGAGTATTTCTCTGTGGAACTCTGTGCGGCCTCCGTGTCTGCTCTGTGGTAAAGAATCGCTTCTTCACCACAGAGACACGGAGAATTCACAGAGACTCACAGAGAATTAGACTCGATCGGAAAATACTCTCGCCAGCGCTGGTCAACCAACTTCGTGATATCGTCGCGCACGACTAACTCATCAGGCAGGCTGGGTTTCTTTCGGGCATCGATAACAATCGGGCCGGCATACGCCAAGTGATGGCGAACAACGTTCGTCTCGGCGGCATAGATATCACCCGCCGGTTCAAAGCGCGTCCAGGTTGACCACAAGAAATCCGTCGGCGAACGAGCGACGCGTGCGTCATCATGCAGGATAACCAAAGGCCATTGGGCGAACGCTGGTTCGCGCGCGAGGCGTGCAGCCTGTTGCGGCTCGCCTGAAAATGCAGCGCCTTCGATAACCAGACAGCCGCCGCAGAAAACCTCAGCGCGTGACACTCCGTTCGGCAATTCGCCGCGAAACTCGTGCGGCACATCACGCACGGGCTCGCCCAATCCCATCAGGATTGCTTTGCTGCCTTCGTTCACTTTGCCGCTGGTGTAATCGAGCGTGTCCATTGAAGTGTTCGCGAAGATGAAGAAGTCTGTCTCCCAATGCACGCGCGCGAGCACGTGTTCCAGCAATCCGCGAAAATCATGAAGGTCGATTGGCGTGTCCGTCAGCATCAGGAACTTCGTCAGCGCCAACTGTCCTTCACCGAGAATCCGAAACCCGGCGACCAAAGCCTCGCGCGAATAGCGCTCACGCACTACCGCCGCAGCCAGCGAATGGAATCCCGTCTCGCCGTACGTCCACAGAGCGCGCACGCTCGGCATCACCAGCGGAAACAGCGGCGACAGAAGCGACTGCAAATAATCGCCGATGAAAAAGTCTTCCTGCTTTGGCTTGCCTACAACGGTCGCGGGATAGATCGCGTCGCGACGATGAAAGACGGCGTCGCAATGAAAGACCGGATAGTCGTGCCGCAGCGATTGGTACCCGTAGTGATCGCCGAATGGACCTTCCGCTCGGCGTTCAAGTGGCGGCACCTTGCCCACCAGGGCGAACTCAGCTTCGGCAATCAAGCGATGCCGCTGGCCGCGCGGGTTCTGTGTAACTCTCAGCCTTTCTCCGGTCAACAGCGACGCTAACATCAACTCAGGAATATCTTCGGGGAGTGGCGCGGCCGCCGCGATGATTAGCGCCGGCGGCCCGCCGAGAAACACAGACACCGCCAGTGGCTGGCCCAACTGCTCAGCGACGCGATAGTGAAACCCTCCGCCCTTTTGAATCTGCCAATGCAGGCCAGCGGTGTTCGCGTCATAGACCTGCATCCGATAAATCCCGAGGTTGTGCTTGCGGGTGAGCGGATGCTCTGTGTAAACGAGCGGCAGGGTGATGAACGGCCCGCCGTCGTCTTGCCAGGTAGTAAGCACGGGAAGCTCGTTGAGTCGTGCCGGCTGATCGATTACTTCCGTCACTGGACCGCGCGAAACATTTCGCGTTCCCAAGCGGAGAAACTCTCGCGCCAGCGAGCGATGCCGCCAGAATTCGGAGAGCTTCGGCGGCAACAAAGACTCTGCGACGCTCACCAACTCTTTGACGAATGTTTCGGGCTTCGGGCCAAAGGCGAACTCGATTCGCTTTGGCGTACCGAAGAGATTCGTGACGACGGGATACGCGCTTCCCTTCACTCTCGTGAAAAGCAGCGCGGGCCCGCCGCGTTCGATCACGCGCCGATGAATCTCGGCAACTTCGAGATAAGGATCGACTTCGGCATCGACGGTGACAAGATCGTTTTCACGACGGAGAAGGTCGAGGAAGGAACGAAGGTTTCGGTGCATTTAGACTAGGGCTGTCCTCTGTGTTAACTCTGTGGAACTCTGTGCCTCTGTGGTTGACCTGGTCTCGGTAAGACTCACCACAGAGGCACAGAGTTCCACGGAGGTCGCACAGAGAAACGCTAATTCTTCGCAGGTTTTCTCAAGCTCGCGCTGTTCAAATCCAGCTCAATCCAAATCCATCGGATTGTGATAGACCTTGTCCTTGTCTTTTTCCGCGCGCTTCATTGCTTCCCTAAACTTCTCGTCCAGCAAACGCTCGCGGTCTTTCATCGAACTCATTTCCTGCGCAAAGATTTGCTCGCGCGTCTGTTTCGCCTTGTCCAGGTTCTTGGCCATGTCTTCGAAAGAAGCCAGCGGCTTTTGCTTCTCTTCATGCGACACGATCGCGCCGGTCTGGACGTCGATGTTCAATGTGCTTTCGCAGCAGGGGCAGATTATCGTGAAGCGATTTGGATCCGGCATAGCTCTTACCTCTTACCTCTTACCTCTTAGCTCTTAGCTCCTTAGCTCTTCGAGGCCGACATGATAGCAGCCAGCGGCGCGACGAAGCCAGCGAGATGAGGGCAATAAGATGCTTTATTAACGAGTAAGGTAAATAGGCGCGGTGGAAACTGTGAGTTCCAGACCTTGCGGACCTGAGGAGATCGAACCGGCGCTTTCGCCGGTGTGCTTCGTGATTCTGAAGTTGCCTTCTTTTATCGGAACGACCACGCGATGCGTGCCGGTTGAGGTTGTCCATGCCGCAATGCGAAGCTCTTCACCCTTGGTAAAGATGAGGACGTAATCGCTGTCGCTCCCTACGGACACGCGATGCTGATACGCGTAACCGTCGAGGAAACCTGAAAGGGTCTTCGCGGCCAGATAAGCGGGCTTTGGCTCAAACACCTGATCGCGACCGCCCTGAGACGCAGCGCGCACCATCCCGAAGTGGTGTTCGGGTTCGTTAGGATCGATCCCATCATCGCGCCAGTCGTACCAGATCGAAATGGAAATATTGTTCGCGAGATTTGTCAGCATCTCGCGCGCCAGCATTGCGCCCTGCTTCTCTTCGCTCATGCCACGCCAGACGGATGAGTAGCCCCACTCGCCAGAGATGATGGGAATCTGGTCGTGCGAAGAAGCCAAGGTTGTGCGATTGATCCCGTCGCTACCGCTCCGGGTTCTGTAACGGTCAATCATTTTACGCAGCCGGCAATAATCGTTCGCGGCACTTTCGGGATCTGATTCACGGTACGGATGCACCGACACCGCTGTCCAGTAATCAAGCAAGCCCCCCTTGAAACACGCTTCGAGAAAAGGAAAATCCATTCCCGTCGCCGGACCGATTAGTTTCTCGTTCGGCGCAGCGGCGCGAAAGGCCCGCCCCACGGCCAATGCCAGGGCCACGTACTCATTAACGTCTGGCTGCGGCTTCCAAAACATCTTGTTGTTCGGCTCGTTATAGACTTCCCAGATCACGGGCCGGCCGGCGAAGTGCCTGGCTGCGGCTGCGGCCCAATCCGCAAACGCTCGACGGGTGCCCTCAGTTCGCGGCGGCGCGCCATGGTCGTATTGCGGATTGGCGTAATCGAGAATCAGCAGCGCATGAATGTTGTGCTGGTCGAGAGACCCAAGCAGACGATCGTAGCTGGAAAAGTCATAGCGGCCTCGCTCTCGTTCCGTTGCGTCCCACTTGAAATCCATTCGGATCCAACGAAAACCCGCGCCGGCGATCATCTTGATTTCACCCGGCCGAGGATCCGTGAAGTGTATATTCACACCCAGACCGTTCAGGAAATGCGCCGCGTTCGGTTTTGGTGCCCAGGCGTCGGGACAACTGTCGGGCGTGCGGTCAGCGCTGGTGGCAAGCGAGAGAAGGAAGATCAGCAGAATTAGAGCGAATCGCAACGTCATGGATAGAGTGGCAACCTACTTCGATAAGCGGTGTTCAGAGTACCGACTTTAGTCGGGTTGTTGTTAGACGAGAAAAGACCCAACTAAAGTTGGTACTCTATACGCCGTCAAGTCAGGACACCACCGCAAATCCTTCAAAATCCCAAAGCAGCAGTCGCGAGAAATGGCCTTCAACTGTCAGGGCCGCGGCATAGCCGTCGGCGGGAGAGAGTTCTTCAAACGACCAACGTGAAACCTCGGTCGCGTCGCGACGATTACCGAGCAAAGCCGGCGGCGCATTCGGCGCGAACGACACATCAAACTGATCGAGCGGAAACGAGAGTCCCTCGCCGCGGGCCTTGATGTACGCTTCCTTGCGCGTCCAGCAATTGAAGAATGCTTCGGTCTTCTGCTCCGGAGCAATCGCTCCGAGTTGATTAACTTCCGACCGCGAGAAAAAGCGCTGGGCCACCTCATCAGTCGCGAAATCACCACGCCTGAATTCAATGTCAACGCCGACATCGCGGTTGCGCGCGACCGCCAGCAGCGCCATGTCATGCGAATGCGAAAGATTGAATCGCAGTCCCAACTTGTCCGGGCCACCGGCGAGATGAGGTTTGCCGAAAGGATTGACTCCGAACTTCAATTCCGCGGGCTGGGTCCAGAGATAGCGAGCCAGAATAGTTCGCAGGGAAGATCGGGCCGCGATAAAGCGATCGCCATCCGTGTGAAAACGAAAGCGTGACGCCCGGCCCCGCTCGTCGTTCGAAAGGATTTCCCGGTTGTCACTTAAACCCGGGGCCTTGAGATTGATCTTCCAGACGTGGACTTCGTTGGGCCAGATGACGGGCGATGCGGGTCCACTTCTCCACGACCGGTTCGCGCCGCCAAATTGAAACGGCCGAGGCCTGGGTTGTCCGAATAATGATTCTGATTGCTGCATCATCCGTTCCGGCCTTTATCCGACGAGCGCAAGTCTGGGCCAGACGCGCTCTGATAGATTTTGCGAAAGCAGGCGCGCGCCGGTCAGCAACTCGTCCGCGCACGACGACGGGGCGACTGAGCCGAGGAATTGCAACACCCGAAACGCAAATACGTTGCGGTCGAACTTCTCCGCGTGTCGGCGCAACTCCTGTTGGTTCCACCTGAGACCCTCAAACTTTTCGATTGCTTCAGCCAGCGCCAGACTGTTCGGCGAATCAAAGAACACGCCGGTCAGATTTTCTTCGACGGTTTCGACTGCGCCGCCGCCACGGAAAGCAATCACGGGTCGGCCGGCAGCGTTCGCTTCCAGCGGCGCCATGCCAAAATCTTCTTCGCCGGGAAACAACAGCGCGCGGCAGCGAGACAGATAGTAATTGACGATCGCGTCCGGCTGTCGCCCGAGGAATTCAATTCGGTCGTCGCCGAGTTTTTCCAGGCGGGCCCGGTCGGGCCCGTCGCCGATTATCAACAACCGCCGGTTCGCCCGTTTGCACGCCTCGATGGCCAGATCAATTCGCTTGTAAGGCATCAAACGCGACAGCACCAGATAGTAATCGTCAATCTCGACCGACATCTGAAACCGGTTCACGTCGATCGGCGGGGGAATGACGAACGCTTCGCGGCCGTAGATTTTTCTAATGCGTTCGGCGACCAGACGCGAGTTCGCGATGTAATAGTTTGGCTGCCGTGACGCGCGCAGGTCCCATTTGCGCAAGCCCCACAACAGCATTGGCAAGGCGGACCGCACGACGCCGCCGAAGCCTTCGCGCGCAACATAGTCGTCATAGCGCCAAACCCAGCGCATGGGCGTATGGCAATAACAAACGTGAATCGCGTTGCGCCGGCGGCGCACTCCCTTCGCGTAGCCCGAGCTGCTGCTGAAGATCAAATCGAATTGCGACAGATCGAAATTCTCAACGGCAAATGGATACAGCATGAAGTAATGACGAAACCGGCGCTCGATCGATGGCAGGTTTTGCAGCAGCGAAGTGCGTATATCAGCGGTGCGCAGACGATCTGGCAGACTCTTCGGCAGCGCCACGGTCGTATACATGGGCGCGCCCGGAAACGAGTCGTGCATGGCTTCGGCGACGCGTTCGGCGCCGCCCATCTGCACAAAATAATCGTGGACCAGTGCGATCTTTGACACTAACTCTTAATCCTCAAAAGCTTTCAAGATAAGAAACTGAGAAAGGCGTCGCTATTTCAATCTGCGCTCAATTTAACTTCCAGCCTGCGCGCATTTTCATGAGGCGTTCTGCCGCTTCCGAGAATACCTCGATAGAAAGAATGTATTTCGGTTGAAAACCTTTCGACCGAAAAGCGCGCAACTGCATCTCGTCGTCCATTGCTTCCAAGTTGTTCGCGCAGATTCTGATCGCCCAACAGGAAAAGCATTGCCGCGGTAAGCGTCTTCTGATCGCGCGCCGGGACCAGACAGCCGTTTTCTCCGTGGCGAATCATCTCCGGCGTGCCGTCAACCGCCGTTGCCACGATGGCTGTGCCGGTCGCCAGTCCTTCCAGCACTGTGAGCGCGAATGCCTCGGTGTGTGAGTTGACGACCAGCAGATCCAGACCACGCATCAGGGCCGGCACATCGTCTCTGGCGCCGAGAAAGCGGACTCGATCCGTGCCCGCACACAAACTTGCGGCGCGCATCAGGGATTCCATGTATTCGTCGCCGCGATTGAAAAGCGCCTCGCCGATAACCAGTAGGACCGCATCCGGAGTCGCGCGCGCGACTGCGGCGAAGGCTTCGATCAATTCAAGTTGGCCTTTGGCCGGCGTTAAGTGCCCTACAATGCCGACTACCAAGTCCTTTTCAGCGAGACCCAACGCGCGCCGAATCTCTCGCCGGCTTTCGGAGTTGGGTTGAAAGCGCTCCGTGTCGACCGCGTTGTGAATGACTCTGATCGGAACGCGGCGGGAGAACCAACGAATCAGAATGCCGTGAAATTGTCCGGCAGCGGCTTGCGACACCGCCAGGATGGAATTGCGGCCCGACGCGCAAGCAAAGAATCGAATTGCGATGCTGAGCGGGTGCCGCGGCAGAATGTCGTGCGCATGCCAGATTACCGGCGTTGCAAGTCCGAATGACGCGGCGGACATCACCAGCGCGGCGCGAATGCTGTTAGCGTGAATCATATCCGGTCGCTCGTCGATCACCAGAGCCCGCGCGTTGCGAATCACCCGCGCGAACGACGCAAGGTATTGAAACAGCTTGCCAACCCTCCAGGTGAATCGCGCTTCGAGCTGTTCGAGGCCGATGGTCCTGATACCCAGATCGCGAACCATTCCGATCAATCGTCCCTGGGCTGGGCAAGCCACCACGGGATCGAAACGGCTGCGGTCGAGCCGCGACAGAATCATCAGCAGTACGCGTTCGGCGCCGCTGACTTGTCCGGTGTGGTTGTAGTACAGAACCTTCATTAGTAAATGTTCAGATGGTTAGAATCTCGCGCTCGTCTTCCCGCGGGGCTCTCTGACTCTCGGCGCTAATCCACCCGATTAAGAGCCAGGCCACCGGCGCCACTGAGTAGATCGTAAAAGTGAGTCCGAACACGCTGTTCAGAATCAAGGCCGGCATCAGGGCCGCTACGATGCGATTAATGTTGGCGTTGCGCGCGCTAGTCGCCGCGCGGCGCGCAGTGCGCACCGAAAGCCAGGTCGCGCGTGAAAGAATCCAGACGAAAAGCAACACGCCGGGAATGCCGCAAGCCACCGCCAGTACCAGTATGAAACTATCAATGGGCGGCAAATCGGAACCCGGACTGAACCGCATTTCGCTCAGCGAGCCCGCGCCCAGACCCGCGCCGAGAGGTCGATACGGAATCACTTGCGTGACCAGGATCTTCCAATTCTCCAGACGCACTTGCAGGCTTTCCTCTTCCGAGGGCTTCAAGGTGCCACGCTGAGTGTGTGACAGAAGCGTGCCCATGGTTTCGTTGTCGCCCTTACTCCACATATCCGCATCGGTTGGCGGCGAAACGAAAGCAACGATGAGTACGATTGGAAGCAGCAGTAATCCGACGCGCATGATCGCGCGGGGCAAGGTGGACGCGCCCAGCAGCACCAACGTTGCTATGCCCACCATCAATCCGAACACCGCGGTGCGCTGACCGCTGAGCAATACGGCGCTCAAAGACGCCACGCCGCATATCACCCAACCGATGCGCGCTGAGAATTTGTTTGCGCCGGCGGCCAGGCCGAACGCGACAATCGCGCCAATCTCTGTATAGCGTCCCCATTCTTCGGCGCTGCTGAAGGTAGCCACTGCGCGCCGAACGTGCCCCACAGCAATCGAAGAGTAGAAATCCGTGTTGTCGATCCAATACTGCTCGAAGGCCGGGTAGCCAAACATCATTTGATAAACGCCGTAGAGCGAAGCGACAATCTCCGCAAGCACTACGAACCGCAGCGCCGTGTGGATGAATTTCTCGCTCACCGACTGGCCGAAGTAGAACCAAACCAGGGGAACGAGCATGAACAACGCGCCTGATAATCCAATCAACAAACCGCCCTGCAGTGGATTGAACATTTCCAGCGCAAAGATCAGCCCCAGAACCGACACGGAACCGGCCAGCGGCGTGGCGCGAAACATGTTCAGTCGCTGACTCCTCAACAGCATGGCCAACGCCATGAGCGTCACCAGCGGCGTCAACAGATGGATTGGATCGTCTCCGGTGTAATCGACGATGAGGTACTGGGCACGACGAATGAGGCCGCGCAACGGCTCGAACAACATCATCGCTATCAGCGTGCTCTCCAGACTGACGAACAGCGGCAGCGTCATGAGCCAAAGCAGCGCGGTGAGAATCCAGGCACGGAGAGTTTGCCCGCCACTAACAATGGCCCACACCGTAAAGAGGCTGGCCGCCTGAATCGGGGCGAGCCACAAGAGCGTGGCCTGTCGCGGTCTGGATACTTGTTCGTAAATGGTTGTGCTCACCCTCGATCTCCTCCGCACGAGGTGCAGATCACTCAATCAACTTTCCGTGCCACGAGCGCTCAACAGGCTAAAACTGAACAGCGATTTCAAACGACCGAACGGAATATCGCGACGCTGCGGACGCAAGTAGTCCCAAAAGCCCAGCCGCCGTCTATGAATCAACGCGATTAAGGCGACCACCAACATCACGCTGTAACCGATGAGTGAAGCGATCGCCGCGCCGGTGATGCCCTGACGCGGAAGCAAGATCAATAAAGCAATCGCCGTAACAACCGCGGCCGAGAATCGCGCCATCGTGCTCAGCCCAGGGTAACCGAATCCTCTCAACCCGCTGATCACGATCGAGCCGGGGGCCCATATTGCCGCAGCAACCAACAGCCAACGAAGGGCTCCCGTTGCCGGCACAAAGCTTTCTCCGTAAAGCAGCTTGAGGATCAGCGGAGCGCCCAGCCAGCACGGGACCAACAGCAATATGTGTAAATAGATTGTTAGCCGCAGACTGCGCGCCAGTAACGATTCGGACTTGTCACCTGACTGCGACGCGGCGACTTCCGGCATGAGCGCACCAGCGAGTGCGTCCGCCGCAAGTGTAGTCATCTCTGAAAGCCGTACCGCAATCACGTAAAGCCCGATCGCCGCGCTTGGCGCCATCGCGCCCAGCATCAACTGATCCAAACGTAGGGTCGTAAAGTCAGCCACTCCTCCGGGATAGTCGCGCACTCCGTAGTGAATGGAGTTTTTGAACTCAATCCAACTGGGTTCCCATCGCGGACGCAGTTGAATCCAGACAGCTATGAGAGCGAGCAGCGTCGAACTAGTTTGGGCCAGAATCAGCGTGTAAGTAGCCGTAGCTAAGGTCAGGTGCCCTACGAGCCACAGACCCGCAAAACCGAATGCCTGAACGACAAATGAGATCAGCCTGGCCGCGCCGGCCCAGCCAAAGCGGCGCGTACCTTCCAGCAGCCCGCGCATCAAATTGAGAAACAGCGCCGCCGGGATATTCACCTGATAGATGCGCAGCAACATGATCACTCGCGGACTGCGTTCGCCGACCAGATGGGGCACAATCAGGTCAGCCAGGGCGATACTGACAACGCTGACCGCGACCGTGTAAATCACAGCGTTCGAGAAGAGTCGCGACGCGCGCTCGGGCTCTCTGGCCATCCAGTACCGATAGGCCGCGGGAAGCCCGAGGCCGGCAAACATCGCCACCACAGGCGGCCACAAAACGACGACCAGTAGATCGCCACGACCTGCCGGTCCCAGTGTTCTCGCCCCGATCAGGCTCGAGACAACCGTCGAAAGCACGATCGTGACGTCGGTAATGATGATCAGTCTTGCGTTGCGGGCAATCACTAGTTACTCGATTCTCCGGACTTGGAACTGGCGACCGAATGCTCAGCTTGCGCCGCGCGCCAGGACGATGGCGGGTATTGTGCGAAGCAGAATCGAAGCATCGAGTCCCAGCGACCAACGGTCGATGTATTCGAGATCCAGTTGCATCCACTGTTCAAACGAAAGGTTGCTGCGACCGGAAACCTGCCACAGGCAAGTTATGCCGGGCTTAACGCTAAAGCGTCGTTTCTGCCAGGCTAATTCCATCCGCACCGCATCGCGCACCGACAACGGCCGAGGGCCGACAATGCTCATGTCGCCGAGCAGCACGTTGACGAGTTGCGGCAGCTCGTCGACGCTGGTCTTGCGCAACCAACGACCGACGCGCGTGATGCGCGGATCCTTGCGAATCTTGAAAATCGGGCCCGTCTTTTCGTTCAGGTGCTCGAGGTCTTCCTGGCTGGCTTCGGCGTCGCGGCGCATCGTGCGAAACTTCAGCATGCGAAACCGTCGCTTGTTTAGGCCGACGCGTTCCTGCACAAAAAGAATCGGGCCTTCCGAATCAAGCTTGATGGCAATCGCTGCCATTACGAGCAGCGGCGCAAAGACGAAGAGCAGAATGGTCGCGGACACTAAATCGAAAAGGCGCTTGGCTTCGGTGCGCCAACTGAACAACGGAGCGCTGTGCATCGAGACGATCGGCACGCCGTCGAAATCGATCGATTGCGATCGCGCGAGCTTTTGCGGGAAGAGATCGGACAACATATGCGTGGTAATTCCCTGCTCTTCCAGCATCAGCACGACGGTTTCGATTTGCGTGTATTGAGACTTGATGGGCAGAGCGATCGCAACTTCGTCGATGACTTCGTTGGCCACGATGCGCGGCAGGTCTTCGATTCCACCAAGCCACGGCGCGTCGCCGTTTTCTGAGTGAGCAAAGGCGAGGTCGCTATCGACGTAGCCAAGTAGTTTGTATCCCAGGTCCTGCCGCCGCTCCAGTTGGGCGGCGAATCGTCGCCCGCGCTCTCCGGCGCCGACGATCACCAGCGTTTTCACGTTGTGCCCGCGCGCGCGCAACCTGCGCAAGTTGAGTCGCAGGGCAATGCGCATCGCCGCAATTAGCACCAGGCTGAACGCGCCGAAGATCGCTACGGTCGCAGCGTTGATGGTCGGCCATCGGCCAAGATTCGCTGCGACCAGCAAGGCTACCGAGGCGATTAGAACCGCGCGCGCAATCTCTTTCAGCTCGTTGCGGAGCGGACTCAAACGATGCGAGACGTACAACGGCTGCGCGGCAAACGCAGCGTGCCAGGAAATAATCAGCAAGACCCCGAGAATGGCGTTTGTGACTTTGATTCGTTGAGAAAAATAGTCGACGACAAAACCGGGATTGTCCGCGGGCGAATAACGCAGCACGATCGCCGCGCTGAGCGCGACCAGCAGGAGCGACAGGTCGCTCAGCTTGAGAAAGAAATTCGATAGTGATCCAGTACGCGCAGTCATCCGTTTGCTCTTGTCGATTGTGTCAGAACCGGGAGCGGTAGCGACCGGATCAATACTCATCGTGAGTGTGTGATCCCCTCGCTACCGCTCGGGGTTCTGACACGCCTGTCCTCACAATTTCGGCGCGATAAACGCAGCCACGCTTGCCAGCCTCATGAACCGCTCGATCTTGGTAATCTTGTCGCGCGGCACAAAAACCATGTCGCCCGGCTGCAACGTCAGATCGTTCTCCAGATCGGAAGTGCGCCGAATACTCTTAAGATTCAAAACCTTGACTTCGGCGAGATCGGAGTTGAGCTTGCGAAAGACGACCACCTGCGAAGCCTTAGCGCCCTCCTTGAGCCCGCCCGCCAGCATGATTGCCTGAATCGCGGTCACGCGTTCGCGCATCTCGATCTTGCCAGGAGCCGTCACCTCGCCCGCGACCACGAAGTAGGGCTTTTGAAACTCTTTCAGAATCACCGTGGCTACCGGATCCTGCAGACGCGTGCTCGCCTTTCTCAAAATTGCCAGACGCGTTTGCTCGACCGTCATGCCCGCGACCTTGATGTCGCCGCCAATCTCGAGGGAAACGTATCCGTCCGGCTGCACCGTCACCGTCTGATTGAACTCAGGCGAATAGCGAAACTGTACTTCGAGCACGTCGCCCGGTTGCAGGCGATACCGCTCTTCGGTAACGGTTGTCAGCCGCGGAGGTCTCTGCTGCTGCGCGCTGGCCGCGAACGGAATCGCGAGGATCAGAAATGCGACGGCAATAAACAGACTATGTTTCATTGGCACTCCTAAAAGACTTACAGGCGGCGATAAAGCCACTCCGGCACTGGATAGCGCCGTTTGTTCAAGACAAAGCCGAGGAATTTGCCGCCGGCCTGCTCGATCGTTCGCTGGGCATTCAGGATTTCGTCACGCCTGGTCTGGCTGGCTGCGACTACGACCGCAACGCCATCCACGCTTGAGCCAAGTACGGCCGCTTCAGACGAAAGCTTGAGCGAACGGCAATCGATCAGGATGTTGTCGAAGCTGACGCGCAGGGCGTCGACCGAATTCAATCCGGTGTCGATCTCTTCGCCTTGTTTGGCGATGCGCATCAGATACGATCTCTTTGGCAGCGCCTGAACATCTTCATCGTCGGCCGCTGCGGCGCCATTCTTTCGCGTCGCTTTCTTTACCGCCGGCAGCATCCAGAGGTTTTCGATGTTCGTCGGGTGACAGTTCCAGGGCATCTGCAAATAGTCTTCGACGCCCAGGCTCGCCAGGCGTTCGGCGCTCACAATCAAAGTGCGTCGTCCGCTGTAGCGCGCCAGCTCAACCGCGAACAATTGCGTCACGTGGCTGACGCCTTCGCCCACTGAGGCGGAGGTGAAAGCGATCGCCGCGCCTTCGCGCAGGCTTTGCGCGCCGTTCTGCAAACTGGCCAAAAGCAATTGCAGGTTGTGCGGCCGCTCGCCATTGCTGCGCCCTCGCGCCGCCGGCATTTGGGTCTCAAGAATTTCTGTTTGTGTTTGCACGGTTGTTGTCAAAAACCCTAGGCTTCCAATTGCGCTAACGGCGTGCCTTCAATCTCATTTACCTGGGCGCGACGCCGGCCAATCACCTTGCGGCTATTCGCCGGAACGGTAGCAAGCACCGGCGCGCCGGTCATCGCCTCGAGCTGTCGGGGCGTGTGCACCGTGTCGTTCAACAGTTCAGCCGAAAACACGCCGCCGAGGGTCAGCAGACCGGCGAGAAAAACTCCCAACACAATGTTCAGCGGGCGATTAGGCCCCGAGGGAAGCTGCGCGGCTACTGGCGCTTCGGCAACGGAAACGTTCGTAATCTTTTGCCGATCGAGTTCGTCGGCGATGCGCGCTTCTTCACGCTTTTTCGCGTAGAGCTGATAGTTGTCTGCGGCTTCTTTGACTTCGCGTTGCAGGTCGTCGTGCTTCGTCGTGTCGCTCCCCAATTTCTTGAGCGAGCCCTCGTACTGTTGTAACTGACCCGTAAGCGTGTCGCGCCGAGCCTGGGCTCCGGTTTGGTCCAGCTTGGCGCGCGACAACTCCGTCTCCAGCAAAGTTCGCAAGGGATTCAGGTCGGTGGCCTCTTCAACGGCAGTTTTCTGTTCCGCCTTCGCCAGCGCTTCACGGGTCGTCCGAATTTGCTCATCGACCTCGCGCACGGAACGATCCTCCGGGCGAAACTTCGTGAGCAATTGCGTGCGCCGATTTTGCAGCTCGACGATCATTGTGTTCAGACGCTCGGCTGAATATTGATTCGGCAAGGTACGACTCTGCGTGGTCACACGACGCGCGGTGGCGGCCAGTTGCTGCTCGACGCGCTTGATCCGATTCGTCGCTTCGTTGTAAGCCGCCTCGCTCTCCAACAGCTTCGACTTGGCGTCGGCCGTCTTCTGCAACGTCAAATCTTTTTGCTGACTGAGCACTACCAGATTGTTGCTCTGCTGAAAGTCAGCCAGACGATTTTCGGCTTGCTTTAGCTGCGACTCATACTCGTCAGCCTTGTCTTTGAAGAAATCAGACGCGCCGGTCGGGTGATGCAGCTTTAGATGCTTTTCGAAATACAGATCGGCAACCTTCTTCAGGACCGTCGCCGCAAGTTCCGGCGAGTTGGTCGAGTAGCTGACGGAAATGATGTTTGCCTTTTTCACCGGCGCGATGAGCAGCTCCTTCGAAAGGCGCGTGGCCGCGGTTTCGACCCGAATTGCTTCCGCAGCAGGCTTGCCGAGCCAGCCTGTCTCGAACTTTGCCAGGCCGCATTCCTTCACGACTTGCGTCAAAAGGTCGCGGCTGGTCAGCAACTCGATTTCGGAATTAATTTGGCTTTCGCTGACTTCGCTCTCGACGGAGGGAGCGCCGGCCGTGGCTTCGGGCGTGATCGTGACATCGACCCTCTGGTTCTTCACCAGAATCTTCATGCGCGACTCGTACTTGTTCGGAAGCAGAAAAGTGACGATGGCCGTGCCGAGCACCACCGTGAGAAAAGTCAGCAGGACCAGAGCCTTACGGCGAAACATCGCGCCGGCCCCGTCGCGTAGACTTATCGAATTACCGCCGAATCCTGTCGTCAGCTCGCCCTTCATAACTCAACTTTCCGAAGGGTTTAAAGGCTGAATCGGCAGTAAATTCCAACGATCTGTGCGTTGTTTGAGAGGGTAGCCAAATGGCTGGCTGAAACAGTGGAGCACACGCGCCGCAACCCGGACTATCAAATCCGAAATCGCAAATCGCAGGCCTGACCCCAACTTCCAACTATGCCGCGAGACGATTGTGCTGCCCGCGCCATTGTTGTCCATGATTGCGCGCGTCGATCCTTGAATGTCAGACAGCACATACTTGATGCCACTGCTGTTCATCGTCGCGCACAGTTGTCCCACGTCGTTTTGAAACTCAGCGCTGTAAGCGAATGCGTGGCGTACTTCCTCCCGGCTGCTGCCCGTGTTCAGCGCATTCAACCACGCCTGATAACCGTACCCATCCGGCACTCGGCCCAGGTAGGCCGCGTAAAGGTCAGTCAGAAACTGTCCTCGGTTGGCCGGCGTGTCGGGGTTGAGATTGAGATATTCGGAAGAAGTGAAAAGTGCCGTCCCCAGACTCTGCGCCGCCGCAATCAATTGTCCCTGTCCCTGCGATTGCGCCACAGTCAGCACCGCTACTTTCTCATCGTGTTCAGTCGTCGTCAGATTGAGACGCACGCCCTGATAGAAGTCCGTCACGAACTGCGAGATCGATTTGTAGCAGGAGGCGCCAGTTTCATAAACCGCGAGCAGTTGACCGCCGCGATAGATGTTCTCTCTTTCCAGTGTTGAGCCGCTGCTGCCCAGATAATCAGCGACGAGTTGTCCAAACACATCATAGACCATCGTGCGCGTGACGTGGTCACGATCGCTTGAGCTTTTGTTTCTTGAATTGTAGATACGCTTCGTAAAACCGATCCGGCTTTTTCATTACGTACACTTGAGCCGGGTTTCCGGCTTCGTTCAATCGCGAATAGTCCTTTATGAAATCCGTCTCGCTCCAACTTGGGTAGCTGGGATCGCGAGCAATTAGAAAGTTGCTGAACGCAAGTAAACCGCTGCGGGAAATTTTCAGCTTGTACTTTACCCACAACGTGTCTTTGATCGCATCATCCGTGCGGTTGGTGGCTTTAGCATCTTCAAGAGCCGCTACAGCAGAATCGAATCGTCCATGTTCCGCCCATTCGTGCTGACCCTTTTTGCCATAACCTGCCGCGCGCATACGATCAATAGCCCGCGCGAGTACGTCTATGGCCTGCACGCCCTCCGGTGATGCGCGTAGCCGCACCAAACGGTTGTCGAGGTCACTCAAAAGCATCCACACCGCATCAAAACGCTCTCCTTTGTGCTCTGCTTTGCCACTGGACGTTGCCGGATCGTATTCATCCATGATCTGGATAGAGCGCGGAAGCGCCTTCAACCCATCGTGCAAAATATATTTAGAGATGAGGTTGTGCTGTTCGTCTAGCACATCGTATTTATGGAACGCCTGCTCGTTGCCATATTCCTCGACGCGTTGAGCCGGCGTCATCGCGGCAATCTCCGCTTCAGTCTTGTGCTTGTACTGGGCGTACTGGTCCACGCGTTGAGCCGGGGTCATCCGGGCGATCTCCGCTTCCGACTTATGCTTGTACTCCGCACAAGCGTAAACCAAAGGTGCGAAGCTTAACAGCGACAGAAGTATTGCTTGTCTCATGAGTTTAGTAATTCTCTTTTTAAGGCGAAGTTAAACGGCCGCCTATTCACTTTCGTCAGGGTGACTTGTCGCCAATATGGACATACATCTTCTTCATTAACGAACGAAAGATCACTGCGGTTGCTGCCTCTCCCATGCTTCTTTGTATGCATCCCACCACAAATACAGCAGGGTGAACTCATCATAGTAGCCCCCGCCCCCGCCGCCGCCACCGCCGCTACCCCCGCCGCCACCGCCGTGACCGAGGCCGCCAGAGTGTACGATTTGAAGCCCGGCGTTCTTGCCGCAACCTTTCATGATAGCATTGACCAGATTCTTGAACTGTTGTGCGCTGAGATGTGCATTGTTCTTGCCAGTTAGAACCTGATAGACCTCATTTGCAGCCCGACTAAACTTCTCGTCTCCAATAATAAAATCGACGCCCGGGTCATACGAGTGTCCCAACGGCAAGCTAAAACCCTGGTGCGCTCCATGTGCATCCTCAATCGCGTGAAGAGTGAAAGCAGCACGTTGAATGTATCCAGACAGAATATTACTGCGAAAGCTTGCCTTGTACTGCTGCAGCTTTTCTTCGCTGGGAAAATGAATATCAGCAGATGGCCCTGTTCCGAAAAAGCCCAAAAAGGCGTTCCAAGGGCTGGTTGCTGCATACTCCGGCGAATCCGCCCCTCCCGGTTTGTCGCCGGCGTACCTCCCAAGCGCGTTCGACAGACTATTGCCGTAACCGGCGAGTCGTGCCAAGAACTTCGTCATCGCTTCGTGAACACAAGCTGCATATAAGCCGCTCGGATCCACAAAGTTCACCGGATCGTTCTGCACGTAGGAGTAGCGATTGAAGGATTGCGGATCAGCGGTGGTCATACTTCCGGTGTAAGGATCTGGCGATGTCAGGCGGCCCGCGAAGCTCTCATACTTGCGCCACCAGGTATGATCCAATCCAGTCGCATCATCACGCTCCGTCAATCCGTACTTCTGCCTGATCGCATCCGTCGCACCGTAGCCTTGCGCACCGGTGCGCAAGCCCGTACCGGACCAGATTTCTTCCCCAAACGGCAGATAATCATGCCGCGCGATGATCGTGCTGGAACTTCCATTGTTATTCATCACCGCGCGCGCTGAGCCTTGCAGATCCTGGAGGACGTAGCTGATGCCGCTGACTGGCCATCAAACTGCTCACTGCCTTTTGCTCACTGCCCTTTGCCGAATTTAGCTGGGCGGTTGGGGGGGGCAGGTCACGAATTACTATTAGGCCTGTCTTCTGTGACGGGATCCGTCGTAGTTGTATGTTCATTCAGCTTTCGCTTGCCGGTGAGCGAAATGAACCCGTGCTCGATTATCCCAAGGACTAATGCGGCAAGCATGCCGCCGACCCCGGCAAAGAGAAGCCCGATTAGCCACCCTTCTTCATAGTCGATTAGGAAGTAATCCAAGAATGAGAGTGGCACACCAAAGGTTACTAGCGAGTGCAACATGCGCTCTCGCAGTGATAGTTGACGAAAGAGCCTCGGGTGAAAGATGTTTCTCATTTCTTCCCGCCAAATTGTGCGTCGAAGACAGCGCCTCTTGCTTCAGCGTCGCAATCAATAGCTGCTCGATTAATCGCGGGGTTATAGGTCCGATAGTCGTACCACATTCTTCTAAATGGCTCTTTTGCGGTAGTCGAAAAGACGCTTGCAGCCGCGCCGAAGATTCCGCCCACAACTCCTCCTACAACCGCACCAGGTAACCCGCCCCCCAAGGGCTCTAGGAGTTCACCCCCAGTCACACCCACATAGACTCCTCTCACAGCGCCAACTACGGCCCCAGTGCCCATGCCCCTTACGATTCTCCTGCCGAAGTTTCCGACATATTGGTTTCTTGCCGCGTCGGCTTTTGCGTTTTCTCTTGTCAAGCAGGCCGCCTTAGCTCTATCGAAAACGGCTTGAAGCTCCTGTTTGGGTTTCTGCGGAACCTTACGAACGCTGTCGTAGTTGCATGACTCCTTCCGTTATTCGTGACCGGGCAAGTCGTAGGCTTGCTCCGGCTTGGAATGAACAGCAGCTTCGTAATCTCTTTCGTTGGCATTCCATGTTCTAAGCGCGGCAAAGTACGAGGCAAGAACGGAAGCTAGGAACAATGCAGCATAGATCCAGAGACGGTTGATACTCGGCCCAAAGGAGTTGGCTTTCTGGTAGTAAGCAATTAAGGGCAACAGAAACACTAGACCGAGGAAAACTCCTTTTACGATGGCGGCCCGAAAATATCGCCGTTTCCCTTGTTTCCTAATGGACTTCCATTCAGCCATATCCTTTTCGGTACCGTGCTGGATATTGCGCCGAATGAGCAGAACTATTCCGATCAAAGCAGCGACAAGAATTAGGAATCCTAAAAAGGCCAACAGTAACTCCCATCCTGAGACGTTCGCGGAGGGGTTTGTTGTTTCAAAGAGTCCGACAAGCCATGCGCCAAAGAACCCTAGTGATACAAAGATCGCAAATGCAACTATCGAATTCATCTTTGACATTTGTTGCCCCACTCTGGATGCGCTGAAGCGGTTCTCAGCGAAATAGAAGATCCATTTTGTGCCCATTCCAGCGCGTTCCGCGCACTCGTCGTTGAACTCTAAAAATTAAGGAAAGCCAAAGAATGGTTGGCATTCGGATATCGCTTCCTACAATCGCTCAGCGCCGCCTCAGTACGATTCGAGTTTTGGGTGGCCTCCGATATAGAGTCGAGCGCCATTTTTCCGCCAAAGATATATGGCACTATTCCAATCATTCCAATATGACCAAAGTCGAATGCTGCCGTACCTATCCTACCGAGTATCGGCACCGTGGTATCTGCTAAGGCGTGACCCGCAAGGTTATAGCCGATACCGCCGATGCCCAGTCCCAATCCCACACCCGCCCCTCCGACAATAGCTTTGCCAGAAGTCTTAAGGTACGTCTTTCGGTAGGAGCGATACGCTTGCTTTGCGCAATCATCGAATTGAGCTTGTTGAGACCTAAGATCTGGAGATGGAGATGGATGCGGTTGCGGTACGGGTTTCTGCGGAGGACCGCCACCTGCGGGACCGCCGCCGCCAACGCCACCACCGCCGCTACCGCCGCTACCGCCACGGAAGTAGCACACCAGTCGGGCAGACCCCTCGATAACAATCTGTCCACCGTCGACCCGAAACTCAATATTGGTGATATTAATTTCTACGACACAAAGCTCCAACCCGGTCGGATCAACGAAGTTCACCGGGTCATTCTGCACATACGCGTAGCGATTGAAACTCTGAGGATTGGCGGTGCTTGCGCTGCCGTTGTATGGATCAGGGCTGGTCCAGCGGCCCGCGAAGTTCTCATACTTCCGCCACCAAGTGTGATCCAGACCTGTAGCATCATCACGCTCCGTCAATCCGTACTTCTGCCTGATCGCATCCGTCGCACCGTAGCCTTGCGCAGCTGTTCGCAAGCCGGTTCCGGACCAGATTTCTTCCCCAAACGGGAGATAATCATGTCGCGCGATGATCGTGCTGGAGCTGCCGTTGTTATTCATCACCGCGCGCGTCGTGCCCTGCGCGTCAGACAAAACGTACTTGATGCTGGCGCCGGTGCTCGATGTCGTCACGCACAAGGCGGCCAGGTCGTTTTGAAACTCCAGGCTGTACGCAAAGCCGTGCCGCACATAATCCCGCGAATAGCCATTGTTTAGAGCATTCATCCAGTCGTTGTAGCCGCCAGAATCAGGACTGCGCCCCAGATACCCGGCATAGAGGTCCGTCACAAACTCGCTGTTGGTGCGATTGCGGTTGACATATTCCGTGGAAGTAAACAGCGTCGTCCCCAGGTTCTGGGCGACCGCGGTCAACTGACTCCGTCCTTGTGACTGCGCCTGCGTCAGCGTGTTCTCCCATTGCGACTGATCGGTCGAACTCGGCGCGTGGCCCAACGCGCCTTGATAGAAGTCAGAAACAAACTGCGAGATCGATTTGTAGCAACTCGCCCCCGTTTCATAAACCGCCACCAACTGCCCGCCACGATAAATGTTCTCTCTTTCCAGAGTGCTGCCGCTGCTACCCAAATAGTCGGCCACCAATTGCCCGAAAATGTCATAGACCATCGTGCGCGCGACGCCGTTCGCGCTGGTCCGCACACGCTGGCCGGCGCAATCGTAAACCGAAGTTTGCTGGGCATCGTTGTAAGTACTACTAGCTGAGATCTGCCGCCCGTTGGCATCGTAAGCATAGTTCATGCCGCGGAACTTTGTGTCTTGAGTAATGTTCCCGGCTGGATCATAAGTTGTCGGCGTCGAGCCGCTGTTGATGAAGCGATTTGTTGAGGCGTCGATGTCGCTCATCTGGACTGGAGTGTAGGCGACATTGCTGTTCGATTGGTACTGGAAGCGATTGCCGTAGCGATCGTAGTCGTAATGCGTAGCCCACGCTTGCGCGCCGTTATCGCCACGATATTCAGCCGCGGTTGAAAGGCGTCCGAGGGAATCGTAAACCATGCGCTGGTCCCACTGCTTCGCGCCGTTGATGAAACCGTCGATCCGCCCGATCTTACAAATCGGGGTCAGGCCTGCGATTTTTGCGATTCTCAATTGTTGCGCTCCTGGGTGATCCAACGGATCAAATCCGAAATCGCAAGAATCGCAGGCCTGACCCCGGTCTTGATTTCTCAACTCAAAGGTTTGGATAATACAGATACCAACTGCGGAGCATGAATATCCACCATATTACGAACCACAGTAACGCGACCAACCAATCGATCAACAGAGGTCTCTTTTGTGATGGCGCCGCTTTGAACATCCACCACGTTTCGAATCCGACGTATAAAGGAATCAAAACGGAGGACGCCATCAGCCAATAGAGGTCGCCTCCTCTGGGAAAGAGACGGATCTTACAAATCGGGGTCAGGCCTGCGATTTTTGCGATTCTCAATTGTTGCGCTCCTGGGTGATCCAACGGATCAAATCCGAAATCGCAAGAATCGCAGGCCTGACCCCGGTCTTGATTTTTGGTTTAGCATCTCCATCTCTTCGAACGATAGGTCGGAGTGGGCCTTGGTGGTTGACCACCCTGCGGAACAATCCACAACTCCATTGTTGGCTCGTCCCGGTACCCGCCATCAACTGTCCTGATCCTGCCTGCAGACAGGCCCCGTAGCATTAGATACTTCTTTGTCGCCCTTAATGTGTAACGCGACCAGCGGCATTTGCCACGATAAAGAATCACGTAGGCTAGAAAGGTAGGTTTGTTCTTGAGTCCATCGTCATAGAAAGCATCCATGCGTGCCTTTGCATCGTCAATTGAGAAATCTCTAGTAATTACAAATTCGTCAAATTTCTCACTGCCCCGTTCCTGACCACCTTCGGTCAGTACTTGATGATCTGACACTTGAATTACGTTGCTTGCCGAAGGAAAGTCGGCGAATGTAGTCAGAACGGCGATGAAGCCGAAGCCGATGATTATCGATTTCATCAATGTCGCTCCCTCATTCCGCAAGGTTTGCATGCGACAAAGCCTCGCTAGTGACACGTGACTGGACTCCCGGACCCGCCACAAGGGTTTATGAACCAAGAGGTCGGACTGATGGCTCCGTAGTTTTGCGTGCCATGCTTGGCTACATTATCAGCCCACTTCACGTAGAATTGGGTTTTGACAAACTCGACGTGCAGTCCTCTTTTCGAGCGATTCTGCGGATCACCAACGATCCATGGCAATACCGTACCAAATGTCTGCCCAGCCTTTAGTCTCACACCGCTGTGTTCGTTGAATACGCCACGCTTCATATGTTTCGTTATCAAAGGGGCCACCGATGCCAGATCTTCGTAGTTCACATAGAAGTTCGCCCCAGGCGGCCTCACGCGTACGGTGTATTTGATCGGTTTCTTATTATCATCTAGCTCTTGATAGTTCCAATAAACAACAGTGCCTGACAGTGATGGCAATGATCGGGCGTAGCCACCATGTTCTGGAGAAAGTGCGTGAGGACCGTAGTGTCCCTCATTGAAGCGATCATCAACTCCCGGACTTGACTCGCCGTTATATCCAATGACTGCATCTTGCAGGCGATCAGATCCGCCGCTGGTTTGAGAGCCACCATCAAACCGACCTGGACCAATGTCTGCAATTCCACTGGCCATTTCCCAGTCAGCCGCAGCCGTCGCGGATCCCGCGCCACGATTTCCAAAAGCATCCGCTACTTGTTGCTCCCACGCCGCCTCCATTTCGGCCCGGTCCTGTTCCCACGAGCCGTGAGACTTCGAACTCCAACGGTAATCGCTCCCGTCAGCCCGATTCATATTAATGAGCGAGCCCGTTGACGTAGCCATACCAGTGGGATCAACCGAGTTCACCGGATTATTCCGACAGTATTGGTAGCGATTGAATGTTTGTGGGTCGGCGATCGTGGCACTTCCTGAGAACGGATCAGGAGAAGTAAACCGCCCTTGCGTGTTTCCGTAGTAACGCGCCTGCGCATAATCCAATCCTGACTCGGTATCGCGTTGGTAACCAGTGAACTTCTTGCGATTGCTGTCGCCGCTGCCACTGAAGCCCATGCCCGTCGTTCTGCCGCCGACACTCGCTCCAAGTTCTTCACCGAAAGGCATGAAGTCGTGACGACTAACAACGCTTCCGGACGAATTGGTCATCACGCGTGGCGAACCGAGGTTATCCGATGTCGTGCGTTGCGTCTCAGCCGGGGCGTCAATCGTGGGTTACATGTCGCAGCTGCAAACGCATTCTTTCTGTCAGTTTCCACAACTTCGAGACTCTTGGGACACGATCACTCTAATCTTTCCCGCTTCGGCTGGCCTAATGGTTATTAAGGTCCAGCCGGAGAAATTATTTGCCATGTCTTTCGGGAGAGACACACGGAAGGCTCTGTTGATCTTTTGCTCAAGAGATCGAAAATAGTACTTGATGAAAGGAGCGCCAGCTTTGACGCCTCTCTTGTTGAGTTCCATCCGGAACTTTGCCTTATCAACGTAGGGAAACCCATCGAGTACTATTTCACTGATTACAAATCGATCAATGTCGCTACGATACCGACAAGATAGAAAAAGCTTGCGGGTATTAGGACCTGTCACAGTTACGTCCGCTCTTACGTCCTCAAAGATTCCACTCGCTTTCAACTCGGATACCAAGCATTGGATGTCATTCATTCCGACAAGTTTCTCAGGCGGCACAATTCGACTCGCCCGCTCGAAGATGTATCGTGAATCATAGATTGTTTGAGCTTCAATGCTCTCAACGTGGAAACTCGAAGAATCAAACTGAGCAGGAGTCAGTGAGATTATCAAGAACATTAGCAAGTTCAGCATTGGTTTGTCCCCTTTCTTCGCGGAGGAGTTTCAAAAACTTCCAATAGTGGCCAAGTTCTGCCAACTGTGAACGCACGATCCTTAAGCTTCGCCGCAGTGCGGTTTTGTTGAGGTATCAGGGCTAATCAGGGCTATGTAGTGATCCTCAACGTGTAGGTGGCCTAACCATTGGATTGTCGATTAGTCGACTCGTCTCTTTCTTTCCAGAGGAACATTTCTAACCTCTATAGGCAGAGGAGGCCCTTTACCAAACAATGGTTGTCTCCAGGATGACTCTGGTGATCTTGTAACCGTCCCGGACTTATTCGGAGCAGTGACAGCGATCCGATAATTGAGCGCCCCTGTCGTTCCAGACTTCGGCGCCTCATTAACGATAAAGCGTTCTGTCTTCTCAACGACAATAGATTCCTTTTTCGCATTTATCTTTGTCTTAGGCTCCCCTACCGTTCCAAGGTGATAGGCATCTGTGAACGACGCCCCCTTAATTCCAACCGGTTCTATTCTTCCTGCATCTTCGGGCTTACTTCCGTCGGTGGGCACTGATATTGAGTACTTATACTTGATTTCGAACTGCCCGCCTACCGGCACTTCTCCTTGTGGAGTCTTGTCGAGGTACTTCACGCTGTAGTCCAGAATGATCGGATCATTGTGCTGTATCTTGATTGTCTCTATGGGACCTTGGTATTCTGCGGAACTCATCACTTACTTGGATCAAAAGTCAGAACCATCAAGAGCATATCCGCGACCTCCTTGTCATCCAGAACCTCCGCATAAAAATTTGCTGCGTTCATTGGACCAAACTTACCTGGAAACGTGACCATCAAAATACGCCTCGGCTTGGGACCTCGAGGCTTTTCCGGCTCCCATTTTGTGCCGACTCCTGACTGCGTCAGGGCCAGAAACACTGTGTGTCCGTTAATTTCTTGCTGTCGGAACCAGTTGTAATTCTTTTTTTCCTTTGGATCAACTGCGTATCCCTCGCTGATTCCGCTCTCGAACTCGATCCGAAGACCGCCGTCTTTATAGATAAGTCCATTGATGGTGTCGAAGGTGTGACTTCGCTTGTACTTGTATCCGTCGAGCAACTTAACGTTTCCGTAAGGCGGATCATCGGCGAACGCGGCAGAGGCCAGCAACAAAATACAGCATGCTGTCATACCGACAAGTCTGGTCGTAGTCATAGATCTCATTTCATGTTCTCCTCAGTTCCCAACGATCGCCAAATCTTTATGGCCATAGAGCTTGCTCCAACACGCATGGATGACTACGTCATTTAGCTTGGCGGATCCGCCAAAGAAGGCGTCGCTTTTACCTGTTAAGTGAACAGCCTCATGAATCAAGGCCAGAGCACGCGAGATGTCAGCGCCAATCCTTGCTGCATGTGCATTGAAGAAAGCCTTTCGGAGCATGACGTCTTGACCGTATATGAATCCTCCCGCACCTTTGCCACTCTCGGTCTGTAAGAACTGCTGAACCTGAGGATCGGTACTCTTTTCGGCGTAGAAGATATTGTAGCCCTTGGTGCTTGGGTCGGAATCTGGTCGGGCTTTCAGATTGCCAAAGGCTTTGATTAAATCCGTGACGTTGATTCCTGCCTGAGCAAGTGCCTTCTGACAATCTGAGTTTTGAAGAAGCTTGGCGCCTTCCGCCAACGCCTTATTGACGTCTCCCAACTTGCCCTTATCAAAACCAGGAAAAGGGTTCTGCGGAAGCACCGAGTCCGCCGCTTGTTTGTCGTAAGCCTGCGCGTAAGCCTGATGCAGTCTGCGGCTTAGCTCGACGATCGCCAGGATATGAGCTGCTGCAAGAAGTCGTGAACCCCTGACGCGAGTTTTGAGATAACTGCGCGATGGTCCAGACGGCCTGGCTCTCTCTTTAGCTGCAACCGGTTTCATCAGCGGCAAGTTTAGCAGGAACCACTCAACGAGAGTAGCGTGAACTTCACTCTTTAGCTGCTCCGCTTCGACTCTCCGCAATGAGCGGAGCGCGGCGCGGGATGTGCTGCTTTTTTGCACAGCCCGTGACGCGCGGAGCGACCAACGTTGGATGTAACCGAGCAACTGGGCTACACGCTCAAGCTGGATAGCGCGACAAGCTGCGAATGAACCACGGAGGGCGGCGGGCACGGGCGGGCGGGGGCGTCGGATAACGTTCTATTATGTGCCGGTGCAATCGGTGTGACATCGCTTTTCAGATGGCGCGCCGATTGTCTGACCAGGACATAATACCCCGTTATCGGATGACCCCGCCCGTCCGTGGCCGCTGCCCGTCGCTGGATAACGCGGAGCGCTTCAACTCACGCTAAAGAGAGCGAAGGCAAACGGGCGCGGCGCACGCCTCGGGTGACGCGACCTTTTGCCGCAGCGGACGTTGATGAGAACAACGCAACTTGCGACTCGGCAACTCTCGACTGATTCAACTTGAGTAGTGAGATGCGGCTAACGAGTTTTCTTCCTCAGCAGCTTCAGCAACTAAAGAAAGAAGCAACTCTTGGCGCTCGTCGCTCTGCTCGACTTCAGTTGCCGGCGGGAGCAACTTCGGCTCGGATGACACACGCTGCAAGCGTGCCGGATGAGTGGCAGTGTGCACGGCCTTCAAGGTTCTGATCGACACGTGGGTGTAGACCTCGGTCGTTTCCAGCCGTGAATGCCCGAGCATCTGTTGGATGTAACGCACGTCGGCGCCGCCTTCGAGCATCAAGGTGGCCATGGTGTGGCGGAACAAGTGACAGGCGCCGGTCTTGCCGATGTGCGCGGCTTCGACGTAGCGCTTGACCAGGCTCGAAAGATGATCGGCGATCAGCGGCGTGCCGTCTTTAGTGAGAAAGAGCGAGCCGTCATCCGGCTCGACGACCAGCGCCGGCCGCGCCTCACGCAGATACTTTTCAATCCACACCAGCGCGCGATCGCCGATCGGGATCATGCGGTCCTTCTTGCCTTTGCCCTGGCGCACGATCACCGTGCCGCGCTCGAAGTCCACGTCGAAGATCTTCAACCCGACCAACTCCATGCGCCGCATGCCGGTCGAGTAGAAAGTTTCCAGCATGGCGCGATCGCGCACGCCCAGGGCATCGTTGACATCGGGCTGATTGATGACAGCCTCGGCTTCGCTGATCGTGAGCACGTGCTTGGGCAAGCGTCGCTCGCGTCGTGGCAGCTCAAGCTCAGAAGCGGGATTCGACAGGATGTGATTCTGGCGTGCCAGCCAGCGAAAGAACATCCTCACGCCCATCAACTGTCCGTACTGCGAGCCGAAGGAAAGCGGCCGGCCGTCATCTTTGCGATGGTGATAGAGCCAGCGCGCATAGCGCTCGAGGATTGGCTTAGTCACATCACTGGGCCGGGTGATGCTGCGCTCGTCGCACCACCCAGTGAAGCGGCGCAGATGCTTCTCGCGTCCTGTCACTGTTTGCTCGGAGTAGTTCTGCACGCGCATCCATTCCAGATGCGCCGACGAGAGACGCGCCAGCCCGCGCGGGTCGGTGACGTCGCCCACCGTAAGCTTGGGCTTGCGCTGTCCGCGCCGGCCCATCAGCGAACTCCTTGCGCGTGCTTACGATTTACAGCTACGTACGACGGCGCGGTTTCTGCTGTCCCCAGAAGTGCAGTTTCCAGCGATGAAGCTTCGGTTTCGAGGTTTACATTTTTAGCAGCAACAGTTGACTCACTCCGACCACCCCCCGACACCACACCGACTTCGGCCCGACTTGACCCCGACCACTCAGCTTCTAACCCCGACAAGTTGGAGTCGTAGTTGCATGTCTCACGAAGTTTCTCGACCTCGATCAGTCCGCAGAGGAACGGCTGGCCATCTTTGCCCTGGCCGTCGTAAAGCAACTCATAGACGAAGCTCTGGCCACGACCGCCACGGTGCAGCAGCAGATACTCAAGTTCTTCCAAGCGATGTAGATGAAGTTTCAGTTGCGTGTTGCCCCAACCCGTGAACTCCCGCACCTGGCGACGCGAGAAGCGATGATCGCAGCGCTCGATGGATAACTGCTTGCAGCTTTCAGTGACCATCTCATCGATGAGCAGCAAGAGGCGGCGCGTCTGTGGCGCAAGTTCATCCAACGAACACCCCAGCGCTTCATGCGCCAGCGTGTTCGCTGCCGCGATGTCATCGATTGTTGCTTCGATGTACTGCACCGCCTGGCCGTGATGACTGACGTTCTTGGTGGGTCGCTGGTACTGATGCAGCAAAGCAATGCTTCTGATTAGTGTCAGATACTTCAGATGATCTCGGCGCGTGCGGGTCTGGTCGTCGAGGAAGGTCAGCTCACGAGCAAAGGGATTAGTCACGTGCACCGGGCGCAAGAGCCGCTGCGCATTGCGGTGCACGGCCAGGATGTGATCCCGATCGTGCCTGGCTAACAAGCCTTCCAAAGTCTGCCGCTCGCGTTGCAGCCGGTGAATGGCCCGAGTCTGTTCGCGGTCCTCATCAACGGTCAGCACGATGCAGCGATTCAAGAGCTCTTCATCAACTTCAACGGCCGTCGTCGTCAACAAGATCATCACCGGCCCTTCCACGCGGTACTCGTGAGTGACCAGACGGCCGCTGGTTGGGTCTTTGCCCGTCGAGGCAATCGTCAACTCGCCTTCGCTCTGCAGAAGCTTCAACGCATAGCTGGCTCTCTCCGCGCCTTCTTCTTCGACGATGGCCAGGATCTTGTGTTGCAGATTCGTCTCGCTCATGTAGAACAAGCTCTGCCCGGTCATCGCCGAGTATTTCACTTGCTCTTCTTCCGGCATCATGGCCAGCGCCGCATTCATCAGCCAAGACTTCCCCGCGGCCGATGAGCTTTGAATGATGATCGCCAGCGGCTCATCAAGCTTGCGTGAGACAGCGGCCAGGTAACAGACCAGCTTGTTCGTCTCTTCGCCAACTACGCCGCAGCGCTCGTAGTCCGTGAGGATCCGCTCTAACAGTTTTGGATCCCGCAGCAGATCGAGCGCCGCGTTGCGCTCTTCATCCGTGAGCGTGACGGTCGTCTCTTTCGGCTCGAGAGTCTTTCTGACGGCCTCGTCCTGCAGCTCCTCAAGCTTGAGCAACAGTTTGCCGAAGTCTCGCTTGACCACGTCCTCTTTGACATTCATCTCCTCGGCCGCTTGCTTGATGAACAGCGCTCGCTGCCGCGCCGCGTACATCTCGATCGTGTCGACATGAAAGCCATCATCGCGTGCGGCCATGATGTTAACTTTCAGCGCGTCGAAGCTCAGGTTCTTCGCCAACCCGCGCACGCGATAACGCCGATCACCAAAGCGCATCACGATCTCATCACCGTTGATTTGCAGCGGCGCATCGCCCGCCGGCGCGGACGGCATCGGCGATGCTAACGGCTCGCCCGCGCTGTCCGACAAACTTGAGTTTGTCGCATCGTCAGCGACTTCAGCAGCTAAAGAGGAAGCCTGCTCCGTTGATTGCGTCGCAGTGTTTTCCTCTCTAGCTGCTTGCTCAGGTGAGGACGCAACTTCTCCTGGGAGCGCGGGCGTCTCGCCCGCATTGAGCGCGTCAGCGCGAACAGTGCCTGCGTGAGCTGCGCTCACGCGTGCGTGCGGGACGCCCGCGCTCCCAGCACCACCGAGCCAGATCGCACTGCGAACGAGCACACCCAAAGATTTCTCGGCAGGCTTCACCGTCAACGCGTACTCGTTAGCGTCCATCCCTTTCGGAAAGTGGAGGCGAAAGCATTCAATGCCCTGGGCAATCAACTTCTCGGCTAATGCTTGAGCCGCGCGCTCGCCGGCGTCATCGCGATCGTAAGCAATCAGCACCCGCTCCGTGCCGTAGCGCTTGAACGCCGCCAGGTGATCTTCGGTGAAGCCTTCCACTCCATAGCTCGCCGTCACGTTGCGATAGCCGGCGCACCAGAACGTCAGCGCATCAATCAGCGCCTCGCAAAGGATGATCTCTTTCGAGGCCTGCAACGCTTCGATGTTCCACACGCCTCGGTGGGTCCCGGGCAAGTACAGATGCAGCGCGATGTCTCCGTGCAAGCCCCTGACGATCTTGCGGCCATAGACTTCGGTGACGTGGCCGTGCTCATCGAAGATCGGAATGACGAGTGAGCCGCTGAAGTGTTCATGGCCGCTCTCACGCAGGATGCCAAGCTGCTGCAGCCGACCACGTGACTCCGCGCCGGCGACGCGGTTCTTCTGCGGCAGCCTGTAGCCGAGCGTCCGATTCGCGTAGCCCAACTTGAACCGGTCGATCATTTCCGCTGTCACGGAGCCGTGCTCCGATTGCAAGCCACGCTTCTGCAGATACGAGATCGCTGCCGGACTCTCTTTCAAAGTCTCGTGATAGTAGTCAATGACCTGCTTCATTAACTCGCGGTCATCAACTTTCTGATCAATCGGACTCTCCAGCTTCGGCACTGTCGAGCGCTTCACTCCGAGTCCTTCGCGCGTGAGTCGCGTGCGCGGGCCCGCCGGCGCCAGCGCTGCGGCCGTTGCCAGCGATGCGTTGTCGTCACGCAGCAGCTCCACTGCGTGCCGAAAGCTCACGCCCTCAACTCTCATCACCCAATCGATCACCGAGCCGCCCTGCTGACAGCCAAAGCAGTGCCAGAGATTCTTAGAGGGCGTTACCACAAAGCTAGGCTCCGCGTCCGCGTGCGTCCCGAACGGACAGCGGCCCACAAGGTCCGCGCCCTTTCGCTTCAGCACAACCCCACGCGCCTCGACCAATCGCTCCAAAGCGATCTCCCGCTTGAGTCGTTCGATCTCTGCCTCTGGTATCCGCGCCATCGGTTTGCCGTTATCTGAAAAAAGCTGTCAAGTGAAAAGTTGTTGGCCGCTGCAATAATGTCTAACTTGATCTTAGGTTCAGCGGATGATACATTCATCGTATCACACTGTCAATCACCTTTTCTGAGGCAAACCGTGAAGCACAGAATCTGCACTTATAATCTCCGGCATGATTTAACCGAGCAGAGGTTCATCATGCCCAAAAGAAAGATGCAGCTAACTGGAAAGACTGAGAGCTTCGGAGAACAACTGGCGCGGCTCAGGCAAGAGGCTGGACTCTCGCAACGCGACCTGGCCGCCGAGGTGGGCATCTCGCAAAGAATGGTCGCCTACTACGAGAAGCAAACGGCGCATCCGCCGACCCATCTACTGGCGATCCTGGCCAAGGCGCTCGGTGTTTCTTCTGATCAGTTGTTGGGGATTAAAGAGGTGAAGAGCAATGGCCGCACAAGAGACAATCGATTGTGGCGGCGCTTCAGTCAGGTCGAGCAACTCCCGCAGTCTCAGCGCAAGCAGATCGTCCAGATCCTCGACGCCTTCCTCGAACGCGACAAACTCAAAAAGGCTTCGTAAGCAGCGCACACCTCAACGATAAAACTTTTTTTCGAACTCCAAAGTAACTGGCAGGGATGGCGACTGGATGTAATAGAACTGCGCCCCGTTGGTCCACAACACGGCAACTTCCTTTTCTGAAGAGTCACTCTTCGCAAACGTTGCCACAACCCGTTCACCAACACGCTGTCCTTTTTCATCCATCTTGTCAGCTTGCTCAACGATCTCAACTGCTTCTTTTATTCTTTTGTTTAGTGCCTTGCTTGCCCCGGCAGATGAATCGCGGTTCTCTCGCGTCACTGACACTTTTACCCCGTCCGGTGACTCGTAAATTTGAGCTGAATAGGGCGCGCCATCTTTCGTCGTGCCTTTCACCGAAGTTAGTTCCTTAAACTCGGTGGCTGCTTGGCTCGGTTTGATTTCAGGCTTATTTGTAGTGTCCTGTTCTTTGATCGTCATATTTGAGTTGCGATCTGAAGCGCACTTGCCAAAGATCGCGCTGATGCCAACGAAGCTCATGGCGATTACGCAAACAACACCGATGGTTCTCATCATGCCCCTCTTTCATCAAAAGTGGTGAAGATGTCCACTCTGATCCATCTCTCCGCCAAACACACATCTCTCAAGTCTAGTGCCGGGGTCTGTATCATTACCCAGCCCCGCAGGAGAGTTTGGCCCCATCGTCACTCTAGTGATCCTCTGAAGTGAATTTCCAAGCTCGTGGACTTGAGTTGCAAGAATAGCGCGTGAATTTGTTAAGCCGGAGGCAGTGAAATTGCGGTAAGGCGTGTACCCTGAAGGCGTCGTACCAGTGAGCCCCATTACTCCGGAATTCGGAGACAGACCTGCCATCGCTGCCAACTGATTCGAGGTGTATGAGTTGACCTCGTTTACAACCGTTATTTGGGTGTCACTTCCACCAGCACCATAAGCATCGGCCCCATAACCAGTAAACGATCCGTTCTGCCCATGGCGAGAACGTGTGAAACTCTGCAGATCAACCCCGAAGAGCTGCTTCGTACACGCATTCAATTTGTTTTCAAAAGCGGTATTTGTGTGCGCTGCAGGCCCAGCGGGGCCGCCTGCCTGACCCACCTTGGTATTCTGCGG
>ORMF010735826.1_pt1 | contig 57265 bp, 33 predicted proteins | sample 1779871 | NCBI WGS metagenome assembly ORMF01 (sample SAMEA104232316, study PRJEB22302) | groundwater metagenome | biome: forest; feature: aquifer; material: groundwater | place: USA | collected 2011-08-07 | depth 5.4 m | reverse complement strand
GGGGGGGGGGGGGGGGAGCCGTGGGGCGGACAGGGTCGGGACAGAGGGTTGGCTTGACGAGGGCGGGTTCCAGGAATCGCGTGGAGATCGTCTCTTACGCCACTCCAACAAGGCCGCCCTCTGTCCCGACCTGTCCGACCCCACGGCTCCCCGCGCCGCGGCGCGGCCCTTCTCCTCTGGCGCAGCGGCCGCGGCGTTGTACGAGCGCCTCCGTGCCTGGATCGCGCCTCCGTGCGTCCTCCGCGTGCTCCGTGACTCCGTGGTGAACGAGTCGCCGCGACGACCGCGATCGACCGAACACATCGCGGTCGTCCCAGGGATCGAGTCTGCCGCGCCTTCGTACGACCGCGCAGCCACAACTGCGCGCAACGCGAAGCAGTTGAGCGGTAGGGATCCAGGGACGCCAAGTTCGACGGACGACCGGAATGGGAACGGGCCCGGCGCCTCCTCAGAAGCGACGGGCCCGGGTGAGTCGGGTGATCGAATCCTAGTGCACCTGCCCGAAGACCGGGCGCGTGCTTCCTTCCGTTGAGTTGTACTGCGCCCAGGGGACCCGCAGCCCGCGGAACGGCCGGAAGTTCGTCTCGAGTCCGCCGGTCATCTGGATCCAGCCGCCATTCTGCGGATAGCGTCCCATGCCGATCGCGATCTCCAGGTCCCCGTCCCCGTCTGAGTCCCCCGCGGAGACCCAGGTCTGCCCGTCCGCGAGGTTGTAGTCGTCGACCCGCAGTCTCGCCCAGCCGCGCGTCGCGAAGAGGGCCGCCGGGTCGTCCCCGATCCAGACGTATCCCCCCGCGGTCGGGTAGGTCCCCAGCGCCACGAGCAGCTCGTCGCGCCCGTCGCCGTCGAGGTCCGCGAGCGCCGGCCGCGTCTCCCCGTTCGCCTGGTTGTAGGCGGCCCACGGGACCCGCGCGACGCCGGCCGGCGCGAAGCCCGGCGCGTTGTCGAAGGTGAACACGCGGCCGCCGAGGGCCGGATACGGCCCCAGTCCAGCGACGACCTCGTCCGCCGCGTCCGCGTCGAGGTTCCCGCACGCCGGGTGCACACGCCCGTCCGCCGCGTTGTAGGCGTTGTCGGGAACCCGGATCCACGTCATCGGCACGAACCCGGCGCGCGCGTCGTCGAACACCTGCATCCAGCCGCCGTTCGACGGGAACCGCCCCGTGGCCACGATGATCTCCGCCCGCCCGTCACCGTCCACGTCCCCGCACGCCGTCTCCGTCTGCCCGTCCGCGGCGTTGTAGGCCGGCAGCCCGAGCCGGACCCACGCCAGGTGCGCGAACCCGCCCCCCGAGTCGTCGATCACCTGGACGAAGCCCCCGCTCGTCGGCCAGCTCCCCAGCCCCACCACGAACTCGTCCCGCCCGTCCCCGTCGACGTCGCCGCACGACACCCGCGTCTCGCCCACCGCGCTGTCGTACGCAGCCCAGCGCATGCGGCCCCACCACGTCCCGAGGTTCCGCGTGGCGTCCATCACCAGGAAGGTCCCGTTCCCACCGCGGCCCAACCCGACCACCAGCTCCTGGAGACGGCTCCGCGGCCTCTCCATGAGATACGAGAGCGACGCGCGCATCAGCTCGACCCGGTCGCCCGGCTCGAATGCCTCGATCGGCACCGTGAAGTACAGGAGCCGTCCGTACCCACTCCACTGTACCCCTGCCGCCTGGCCCGTGGCCCGGTGCACGAGGCACGCCCTCGAGGTCGCGGTCGGGGCGATCGCGTCCGCCGAGTCGACGTTGTACACGCCCAGCGTCCCGTCGTCGTACGCGAGGTCCGCGAGCGAGGCGAGCGCGGAACCCGCCACCCCGTCGATCGGCCCCCGGGTGGCGGAGTCGGCCACGTAGGTTGCTCCGAGCACGTCGCGGAGGAACGCCGAGTCCTGCGCCGTCCCCTGCGCCCCCAGGTCCCAGGCGACCTCGCTCCCCGAGAGGAGGAGCGCCCCGCCGCGGTCCAGGTAACCCCGCAGGACCGATTGCTCGACCGAGGAGAGCGTCTCGTCCTGCGTGGACTCCTCGCCCAGGATCCAGTCGACCACGTCGAATCCGGCCAGGGCGATCCGCCCGTCGCGGACCGCTTCGTCCGTCGCCGAGTCGAACGGGGCCTCTGAGACGGCCGCGATCGCCAGCGCGTGCTGACGGACGTAGTCGAACGTGTTCTCGCCGTCGCGGAAGCGGACGTTGCGATCGACCCGGTTGAACCCGCTCACGAGGAGGATCTTGCCGCGATCCCCAACGCGCACCGCGAGCGTCTCGGTCGGGAAGCTCTCGCCCCCCGCATTCACCGCGCCCACGCGGAAGTAGTACGTCTGCCCGGGCGCGAGGCCCGTCGCGTCCCAACTCACATCGGTCGCCGTCGAGGACACCAGGACGCCGTCCTCGAACCCCTTTCCGTTCCGACTGCGATAGACGCTGTACCCGGTCGGCGCCGAGGAGGGCTCCAGCGGGTCGATCGCCTTCTTCCACGACAACTTCGCGCGTCCGCCGCCCAGGTTCCACACGGTGAGGTGCGTCGGCGCGACGGGCAGGATGGTGGCGTTGGGGTCGAAGTACCGGACGATCCCCTTGTAGATCGCCCTCGCGGAGAGCTGGCGGAAGTCGTCCTCCCACAGGTAGGCGTTGTCGGGGTTCTCCCGGTCATGAAACGCCAGCTCGATGAGGACCGCGGGCATCGTGTCGCACTCGCGGAGTTCGCCGAAATTCGCGGTCTGCATCCGCCGGTCGGTCCACGAGGCGTCCCAGCCGGCGCGGATGTCCGAGATGAGCTGCGTGTGGATCGCCCGCTGCAACGCGGAGCTGCCCGGACTCGGCGCGGTGTCGTGGATGAAGGTGTCCGTCCCCGTGCCGCCCGCGGCGTTCGTGTGGAGGCTCACGTACGCGTCGCCCCCCTGCCAGTCCGCGTAGATCGGACGGCAGGTGATGTCGCTGTCCCGCTCCGTCGAGCTCGGCTGGTAGACCGAAGACGGCGCGCCCATGAACTCGAGCCAGTACCGCGCGGACTCCTTCCAGCGGGGCTTTCCGCTCGCGCCCCCGTTGCGGACGAGCGACCCCATCCCGCCGCCGAAGCGGACCGCATCCGCGATCACGACCCCGCTCTGCGCGCTCTTGTTGGAGAGCTCCACGTTCCCGGAGGTCCCCGCGTCGAACCAGTACTCGCCGAGCCAGAGCCAGCGCGAGCCGTCAATCCTCTGGTTCATCCGGACCTCGGTCGCCCCGCCCGAGTGGTTCACGCGGTACGTCGCATCCGTGACCCGGTTCGAGGCGGCCACGTACCAGACGTAGACCGGGTACCAGCCACCGGGCGCCGGAATCGTCGGCCTCCACCGCGCGACCGACGTCTGCGTGGCGGAGGTCGCGACGTAGCGATAGACCCCGTCGCCGTACCCCGTCCCCGTGTTCGTCGTCGTCGCGAAGCCGCCCGAGTCCGTGTACTGGCCCGAGGCGTTGTCGATGATGCGCTCGACAGTCTGCTTGGACCGCTCACGACACACGAAGGCCGTTCCGCCGGCGTTGTGGAGGTACTTCGCGACGTAGTCCGAGACGATCTCGCAGGTGTGGATGTCCTCGATCAGGCCGAACGTCGTCCCGCGCTGGGTCGTCCAGCCCCAGGTCGTGTCGTAGTAGAACCCGTGGCCCGGGCTCAGGTAGATGCGCTTTCCCGAAAGGGCGCCCTGCGGCTGGGGTTGCGCGTATCGCGCGTCTTCCGCCGAGGCGAAGGCCGCGAGGAGGAGGGCGAGGACCAGGGATGACGCCGAACGAATCACGCCCCTCCGTGATGCAAGGACGGGACCAGCGACAGATACACGTGTGAGTGCGAAACCCGCGGGGCCGCCTTGGGTTGTGCTGTAGGCCTCCACCCCTCAATTTGCTGTCCAGGATCCGGTTTCCCGGGGTAACGGGGGGATTCCGAGATGTAACACCCTCACCCGTGGAAGTCCAGACTGGCCGGCGGGGCGTTGCTTCTACTATATAGGGGGATTCGAGGCACCAGCCTGGGGCGACCCTCCGGGTCGCCCATACCTCCCTCGCCGGCTGACGCTACTTGGGCTGCGGCTGATTCGGGTCGGTTTGCGGGGGCCCCTGGGTTGGGTCGTCGGGGCCACCCATTGGCGGGCCGTCCGGCTGGCCGGGCACCGGCTCCACGGGAGGCGGGCCGGGGTAGTAGGCGTCGTCTGGGGGCGGGCCGTCCGGCGTGTTCGGATCGATCTGCGCGGGGTCGGGGCCCGGGTAGTAGGTCGAGTCGGGAGGCGGGCCGTCCATGTTCGATTGCTCGAAGACCGGTGGGCCGGCCTCGGGGGCGGTGTCGGGGTTCGCATAGGGGTTCGACGTCGACGGATTCGGATCCGCCGGGGCCGGCGGCTGCGGATTCTGAGGCCCGGGGTTCACGCCCGGCACGCCCGGGGGGAGCGGCAGCGACGTCGGGTTCCTCGGGTCGCCCGGTCCGGTGACCACCTTCTTGTCGTCGGCCCCGCGCTGGACGCGGTTCGGCTCGTGCGAGAGGAACATCCAGAAGGCCCCCGCGCAGAGGACGAACACCGTCCCGATGACGAGGAGGGGCCCCGCCTTTTCGAATACGCCCTTGTCCATCGAACCGCTCCGATCAGACTCAGAGGAGAGTATGCCCCCGCGCCCTGGCGTCGTCAAGGGCGCATCATTCCACCACGATCTCGGACGTCGTCGCTCCGCCCGGGTCCTGCACGCATGTGATCCGGTGACGTCCCCGCGGGAACGCATGGAGGAGCTCCTCGTCCGTCGTGGTGGTCCCCACCGGGGCGCCGTCGACGTACCAGTAGAGTCGACTCGAGCAGGCCGTCGTCGTGGCGCGCAGCGCGACCTGCGCGGCGCCATCGGTCGGCAGATAGCGGCTCCCCGTCGCGGGGGAGAGGATCCGCGGCGGGGCGGAGGGGTCGCACGGGGCGTGGACCTCGCATGCGAGGCGAGGCGTCGACCCGAGCTCGATCACGCGGCGCGTCCGCGCGCACAGCCCCTCGCGCGGCGCGCGTCCGCTCGTCGCGCACGCGTCCCGCTCCACGACGCCCTCGGGGCGAGCGTACCACACGCCCTCCCGCTCGATTGCGGCGTAGATCCCCGCCGCGCAGGGCGCCGCCGCCGCGCCGCGCAGCGTGGTCGACGGGCGGCCGTCGGGGTGGCCGAACCAGACGCCGACCGTGAACCGCGGCCCGTAGGCGAAGGCCCACGCGTCGCGCTGGCCGCTCGACGTGCCCGTCTTGAGCGCGAAGGGCCGCGCCGCGTCGTCGACGTAGAGCCCCTGCCCCTCGATGGCCCGCGGATCGCGGAGGACGTCCGCGACGAGCCAACAGGCGGCCTCGTCGAGGACCCGCTCGCCCTCGCCCGGTGGGGCGTCGCGCAACATCCGCACGGCGCGGTGGACGCCGAGCCGCGCGATCGTCGAGTAGGCCTCCGTCAACTCCAGGAGCGTCACCTCGCCGCCGCCGAGGACCAGGGAGAGGCCGTAGCGGTCGGGGTCGGTCAGCGTGCTCACGCCGCAGCCGCGGAGTGTCGCCACGAGGCGGTCCACGCCGACGGCGCCGAGGAGCCTCACGGCCGGGAGGTTGAGCGATCGCACGAGCGCCTCGCGGGCCAGGACGGGTCCCGAGGCGCCGCCGTCGCAGTTCTCCGGGCGGTAGGAGGCGTGGGCGAGCGGGGCGTCCGACAGGAGCCTCTCGGGCGCGGCCTCCCCGCCCTCGAATGCGAGGGCGAAGAGAAAGGGCTTGAGCGCCGATCCGGGGGAACGAGGGGAGGACGCCGCGTCGACCTGCCCGTCTCTCCGCTCGTCGAGGAAGTCGGGGGCGCCGACATAGGCCAGGACGTCGCCGGTGGCGTTGTCGAGGACCACGGCGGCCGCGCCGTCCGCGTCGATCCGCGAGAGGTGGAAGTCGAGCGCGTGCTCGACGGCCTCCTGCGCCGCGGGGTCGATCGTGGTCCACACGGCGCCTCCGCGGCCCTGGCGCCGGACCGCCGCGAGGGACAGGTGGGGCGCTGCGAGCACGCGGACCTCGGGACGGACCTCGACCGGCTCCGCGCGCGCCTCGGTCTCCTCCTCGGCGCCGATGAAGCCGCGCTCGCGCATCCGGGCGAGCACGCGGTCCCGCCGAGCCCGCGCGGCGTCCGGATGGCGGTCGGGGCGGAGGCGCGAGGGCGACTGCGGTAGGCCGGCGAGGAGCGCCGCCTCGGCGAGAGAGAGGTCCCGCGCGTGTTTGCCGAGCCAGCGGCGCGAGGCGGCCTCCACGCCGACGAGGTTTCCTCCGAACGGGGCGAGGTTTGCCCAACGCTCGAGGATGGCGCCCTTCGGCAGGCGGTCCTCGATCTGCCACGCGCGGAAGGCCTCCACGCACTTCGCCCAGAGTGTGCGCTCACGCGGCGTGGCGAGGCGGACGGTCTGCATGGTGATCGTGGAGGCCCCCGAGACGACGCGAAGGGAGCACAGGTTTTGGGCCGCGGCGCGGGCAATGGCGAGGGGGTCCACGCCGTCGTGGACCGGGAAGCGCTTGTCCTCGACGGCGATCACGGCCTGGAGAAACCGCGGGCTGATCTCCGTGATCGGCACGGGGACGTGCCAGTCGCCGTTGGCGTTGGTGAACGACGACAGCGGCGTCCCGTCACGCGCGAGGACCTCCACGCTCGGCGCGGGGTCCGCGAGGGCCTCCGCGGGAAGCGGGAACACGGCGTCGAGCACGCGATAGGCCGCGGCGGGCAGCACGAGGAGCGCCACCGCGGCCAGGCACGCACGGCGCAGGCGCCGACGCGACTTCAACGGCGAGGGCGTCACCGCGGCGTCACCTCCCACTCCACGCGGCCCCAGCGGGACATGGGCCGCGGGTCGTACATGCACGAGGCCTCGCTCGGGGCCATCACGAACGTCCCAGGTGTGACCGCGCGCATCGCATAGCGGAAGGAGCGTGGCTGCCCGGGAGACGCCGTGAACACGATTGAGACACGGTCGTCCAGGTACTCCGCGTAGTCGCACCCCATCCAACGGCCTACCGAGCCGCCCCGATCGGCCAGCCGGGGGTTCTCGACCTCGAACCCCGAGGGGAGCAGGTCCTTCACCACGCAGTTCCGATACGCCGCGTCAGACTCCACGGTCAGCTCCACGACGACGACCTCTCCCTGGACGATGCTGCGCGCCTCGATCGCCTTTCCGTCCGTGCCGAGGAACGCACGCCGCACGCGAAGGCCCTTGTCCACCTCGGGCGCATGGCCCGCCTCCGGGACCCCCTCGCTCTCCCAGCGCCAGAACGCCACGCCGGTCCCCTCGACGTGCACCTCGACCCCGCCGTGCGCGTCCTGGGGCCACTCGACGATCACCTCCTCCAGGTCGCGGTACGGCCTCGGCGGGTCCTCCCCGATCCGCACCAGGCCGGTGAGCGTTGTCGACGCACCCCGCGCCTGCGCGGCGTACTTCCCGAGCGCCACGAGCGCGAACGCCGTCTCCTGCGTCGTCGCCCAGCCGCCATCGACGGAGGCCGCGTCCAGGCGCTCCGCCAGCTCTCCGACCTTCGGATGCTCCGGCAGGATGTCGAGCAGAACGGACAGGAGGAGCGCCGCGTCACGCACCGTGGAGTGGAGCGCGCCCGCTGTGTCCCGATGCTCGCCCTCGGGCACCCTCATGTCGGCGAGAAGCGCCGCGGCCTCCCGCGTGCGGCCGTGCGCGGCGAGCGCCGCCGCGAGGTGCCCTCGCGCCGTCGGAGACAGCTCGTCCGCGCGATCACGGATCGGGGTCAGGTCGCCGATCCGCACCGCGCCCGCCGCGGAGAGCACGAACGCCGCGTAGGCCTGGACGTCGAGGTCGTGCGCGTCCGCCGCCCGCTCGGAGAGGACGACGCGCAGGTGCCGCAGGACCCCGTCCAGGAGCGCCGGCGGCGTCGCATGTCCCGCGCGCTTCGCCTCGACCAGGAAGTGCCCCGCGTAGGCCGTCCCCCAGTCGTAGGCCTCCGTGTCGCCCGGCCACATCGCCAGGCCGCCGGATCTCGTCCGCATCGACTCCAGCCGCTCCATCGCCACGCGCACCAGTTCGCCGGCGTTCGTCTCCTCCGCATCGAGGGGCTGGGCGACGCGCAGCAGGTCGTCGACGTAGAGCAGCGGAAAGGCGCGCGACGTGGTCTGCTCCACGCAGCCGTACGGGTAGACGAGGAGGCGCTTCAGGTCGCCCGCGAAGCGGATCCCCGGCTTCGCGGAAAGCACGAGCCGTGTCTTGCCTGTCCCCTCGATCCAGGAGACGGGGACGTCGATCGCCTGCACGCTGCCGCGATCGACCCGGCCCGTCCTCGCCATCGTGACGCGCTCACATGGCGGACGGATCGGCAGCGGGAAGGCCTCCTCGACGATCTCGGTCCCCATTCGCGCGCGGAAATCGAGACGCGCCGCGCCCGAGGCCGCGTCGCAGCGGAGCGGAAACCTCCAGGTCCGCTCGCCCCCCGCGGCGAGCAGGTCGGTCCGCGCGTTGCCGTCGAGGCACTCGACACCGCCGGAGGCGCAGCACGAAAGGTGGACCGTGCCGGCCTGGTCGGACCGATTGCGCACGGTGACGGTCGCCTCGAAGCGGTCTCCGGTGGCCGCGAACCGCGGCGCGGAGACCTCCATGAGCAGCGGTCTCGTCACGGTCATCGGCCGTTCGGTCCATCCGAAGGCGTCGTCCCGCGCGGCGACCGCCATCCAGCGCAGTTCGCCGATGTACGTGGGCAGGACCGCGCTCACGACCGCGCGCCCATCGTCATCCGTTCTGAGTCGAGGGAACCACAGCGCCGCTGAGACGAACCGCTCGGCGCGGACCGGAGAGGTGCGTGGGACCATCGAGCCGCCTTCCCCACCGCCGGGCTCGGACCTCGCCGCGCCCGCGAGCTCGGGGAAGAGGAGCGGGAAGAGGTCGCGGCTCCCGACCTGGAGCGCCTCCTTCCCCCAGTACGCGGCGAACGGGTCGGGCGTCCGGAACCGCGTGAGCTGCAGGATCCCCTCATCCACGGCCGCGACGGTCACCACCGCGCCCGGGACGGGTCTCCCGCCACTCGTGACGCGGAACGTGACCTCGGTGGGCTGGCCGGGGCGCGCCTCGGTGGCCGCCTCGACCTCCACGTCGACGAGGTGCGGGTCCGTGTCGACGACCACCGTCTCCACGCCGCAGACGCGGTGAGGCCGCCACGTCTCGGCCGCCCCCACGGGCCGCACGACGGTCACGGTGCAGTAGAGGTTCGGGGCGCACCCGTCCGGGAGCCTGAACTCGACCTCCGCGGTGCGGTCCTTCACCGGGACGGATTTCCACGCGAAGACCCGGTCGCGTTCCAGACAGACGAGCGCCGTGCCGTCGAATGGGGTTTCGATACGCGCGCGAATGGTGTCCCCCGGCGCGTAGCGGTCGCGATCGAGCCTCACGCGGACGCGCTCGCGCTCGGGCGTCGGGGCGTGGTCCCCTCCCCAGGTGTGCACGTCGACAGCGCTCCGCATCCCCCCCTCGGGGTCCTCGACCGTGACGACGTAGTCGCCCCAGTCGGGCGGCGTGAAGCGGTAGGTCCCGCGGCCGCCGACGAGCGCGACCTCGCCCTCCGCGAGGGGCTCGGCGATCCGCGTCCAGTCGTACCGGACGCCCGAGTCGTCGCGACGGAGGGCGTAGGTCCAGCGGATGCTGTCCACCCGGACGCGCAGGAGGGAGACTCCGGCGGGCGCGCCATCGGGCGTCAGCGCGACGACGTCGATCTCCCGAGGAGTCCCTGGGCCATCCCCCTTGCCCGTCGCGCAGAGTCCGACCATCGTGGGGTAGGCGAAGACGCGCACCGTGGCGCTTGCGCAGGAGGCGCGGCCTCCGGGCTCGAGTACGCTCGCGCGCACGGTCCCGACCGCGAGCGCGGGCGGCTTCTCCGTCGGCGCCGTGAGGTCGAACGAGCAGGCCCCCTCCGCGTCGATCGTGCCCGCCTCCAGTCGCTGAGACGCCGTACACGTACGGGACGGGTCGCCGAAGCGATGATCGGGGAAGGCGGGCGAGGTGTACATCTCTCCACGCCAACTGACCTCAGCCTCCGCCTGCCTCCCCGACGCCGGGGCGCCGAAGAGGTGCCTGGCGCGGACGGTGACGCGCGCCGAAGCGCCGGGGGCGATCGGCTCCGCGGGGGCCTCGACCTCGACCTTCATCCTCTCGGGGACGAAGTCCTCCACCTGGAAGAGGACCTGCCCCATCGACTCCTCTTCGCCGGGGACGGCGACCCAGGCCCTGTACATCCCCGTGCGTGCGTCCCTCGGCACGGCGAGCCGCGCATCGAAGGAGCCCTGGTCGTCAGGCGTCACGCGGATGCGCTGCCACAGCGCCTTGTCGTCGCGCTCGACGCAGAGGTCGACGGGGAGCGGCGCGGGGGGGCGGCGCTGCGGGTCGCGGAGCAGGCCCGCGATCCGGACCTCCTCGCCCCTGCGATAGACCCCGCGGTCGGTGAACAGGAACGCGCGGACGCCGCGCGTGAGCGTCTGGAGGCCGCCGGTGGGGAGGCCTCGGAGGTCCCACACGCCGTCGGAGAGTCGGAGGAACGAGAAGTCGTCGCCGAGCGATGCGGTGACGAGGAACGGCTCGCGATCCCCGGTCGCGGGCAGGTCGATGACCGCCACCCCCTGGGCATCGGTGACACCGCGGCCGATCTCCTGATCTGTGGCGGTGAGGACACGGACCGCGACCCCGGCGACGGGCCAGGCCTTCGCGATCGATGTCACCCACGCGGCGAGCGAGGTCCCCGACACCTTTGCCGTGATCGCCAGGTCGGTCGCGAGGACGATGCGGCCCTCGCAGTCCCACTCGTATCCTGCGTCCCGCACGAGCCTGACCAGGTACGCCCCGTTCGGCCGCCCGTCGAGCAGCTTCGCGACATCGACGGCCGTGCGAACCGGCTCGTTCGGTCGGTCCTGAATCGCGATCGGCTCCTCCGCGATCGCCCAGCCGAGGTCCGTGGATCCATGCTGGAGGTAGTGGACGACGTTGTTGGGGTAGAGGCGGGACACGCGGATCGCGGCGGCGGAGTAGTTCACGCTGTCGACGAACATCTCCCGCGCCCCCGCGCGGGAGAGGACCATGCCGGGGTGGGCGAACCTCAGCGTCGCGGGGCGGTCGGAGAAGGTGAGGGGGAGGGAGACCTCCCGCAGGAGCTTCATCCCGTTCACGCTCGTCAGGCCCTCGGACAGCGTGAGCGTGTAGGTCGTCGCGGGGCGGAAGGGGCCGACGAGACGGAGTCTGGAGTAGTCGGACTCGACGCGGACGGCGACGGATGGAGAGAGGGAGATGAACCCGCGCGCGGAGTCCCCATCGACGGAGTCGGTCAGACAGATGTACGCTACGGAGTCTCCGCTCGCGTCGACGCGGGGGTCCACGCGGGTCACGCGCAGGGCCGTATTGGAGACCTCGACGTCGCGCCAGACCTCTGGCATCGGGAGAGGCCCTCCCTCGCCGGCGAGGCCGGCCAGGATGCGCAGATGGAGGCGGACGACATCTCCCTCGCCGCGCAAGAGGGGAGCGTCGAGCAGCGCCGCCACGGGCACGCGCAGCTCGATCTCATCGCATCCGTCGGTGCCGTCGATCTCGAATTCCACGCCGCGACCACGGTCGTCGCGGATCGAGACCTTCTCCCTCAACGCGGCCGGGCGGACCATGTCGTCGAACCGAAGGCAGATGCCGGCGCGGCCGGGCTTGGGGGGGGGCCTGGGGCGCTGCGGCCGCATCCGGCCGACGGCCCAGCCCTGTTCCGCCGAGAGGAGGGTCAGGCGCGGGGTCTCGAAGCGGATGGAGAGCGGTTCGTCGAGTGAGGACCCATCCAGCGCACGAATCTGGGGGGAGAGGGCAACGGAGTACGACGTCGCCTTCCGTAGCGCGCCCGAGGGGCGGAATTGCAGCTCGCGGTCGGAGACCCAGAGCTGGACGCCCTCGGTGCGCGGGGAGAGGGAGAGGATGGGCCGCGGCAGGCGCTTCCCCTGATCGGCGGGGAGGGCCATCGGCCGATCGAAGACGATGCGGACGGTCGCATCGACATGGGCGGTCGCCTTGGGCGAGGAGAGGACGACCTGGAGTGGTCCGCTCCCGTCGGGCGCAGCCGCGCGGTAGGCGCCGAAGCGCCACCAGCCGAGGGCGTTGACGACGAGGGCGATGCAGCCGAGGAGGAACCACGCGCGGGCAGACGGGTGGAATGCGCCGCGCCGCGCGCGCTGGGGCGCGTAGAGGCCGGGGGACATGACGACGCTCCTGGGTATTCCGGCAGGCCGCGGATCGGTGTGTGGAAGAGCGCGCCTCGACGAGGCGCCCGGCAGGCGACGGGAGTATACAGGGACGCCATCGTCGGAATCCCGGAATTCCGATATCGACTCGCGGCAGCGCCCGCGATCGGCCGCGTGCTCGTGCTCGCAGCCGATCTCCTCCCTACGCGTGGAGGGAGGCCGCGGCCTCTACGGAGACAGAATGTCCGAGACGGTAACTGCCGTCGTGTTCAAGGGAAGCGGAACATCATGACAAGACTTGCGCTGGCGGGATGTTGACCCGCGGCCCAGGGCAGGCTACCATCCCTCGACCATGGATGACCCAATCGCGCTTTTCCGCCGCTGGTACCAGGAGGCCGAGGACGAGGGCGTCGCCCAGCACGATGCCATGGCCCTTGCGACCACGGACGGCCGTGGAAGGCCGCATGTCCGCTTCGTCCTCCTCAAGGGGGTCGACGAACGCGGCTTCGTCTTCTACACGAACATCCAGTCCCCGAAGGGGCGAGAGCTTGCCGAAAACCCCCACGCGGCCGTCGTCTTCTACTGGCACCAGACGGACCGACAGGTGCGGGTCGAGGGGCGCATCCAAGATGTCTCTCACGCCGAGGCCGACGCGTACTGGGCCATCCGTCCGCGCGAGAGCAACCTCGGCGCCCTCCACTCCCGACAGAGCGCGCCGATGAGGAACGAGAAGGCCTTCCTCGCCGCGTACGAGCGCCTTGCGAAGTCCCTCCAGGGGAAGCCAATCCCGCGGCCTCCCCACTGGACCGGGTATCGCATCCTCCCCGACCGGATCGAGTTCTGGACGAGGGGCAATTACCGCCTCCATCATCGCGAGCTCTTCACCCGTTCCCGCCGCGGCTGGAAGCGGACGCTCCTCCAGCCCTGAGCCTCAGCGGATCTCGACCTCGACGCGCTGGCCGAGCTTGAGCGGCGTCGAGGGGGGGAGCGAGATTTTCACGTGCAACACGCGCGCGTCCGACGGGCGCGCGGGGTCCTCGGGCCGGAGGATGCGCGGGACGACGACGTCGGGGACCTCCTCGACAGCGCCAATCCAGGCCACGCCGTCGTGCCCCTCGGCCGTAATCACGACCTCCGCGCCGAGGCGGACCCGCGCCGCGTCGAACTCGTCGACCTCCCCCTCGACGCGCACCTGCGAGAGGTCGGCGATCGTCGCGACGCGCGCGAGCGGTTGGACCGTCTCGCCCGGGTGCGCGAACCGCGCGACGACGACGCCGTCGATCGGCGAGACGACCCGCGTCTTCGCGACCTCGGCCCCGATCCGCGCCACCGATGCTCGCGCCGAGTCCTCGCGTGCGCGCGCGACGTCGAGGTTCCGCTCCGCGAGGTCGCGCGCCTGGCTCGACCCCGCCCGCGCCGCGAGCAGCTCCTTCGCCCGCGCCAGCTCCGCCTCCAGGAAGCGGACCTCCGCCTCCGCCTCGGCCACCCTCGCGCGCGCCTCGTCCAGCGCCGCGCGGAGGTCGGCTGCGTCGAGTTCGGCGATGAGGTCTCCCCGTCTCACGCGGTCGCCCTCATGGACGGGGAGGGAGGCGATCCGCCCCCCTCGCTCGGTTCCGAGGACCACCTCGGCGCCGGGCCGCGCGACGACGCGCCCCTCGGCGCGGATCCGCGGGACGTCCGCGGCCCCGGGAGTGGGGGCCTGGAGCGGCGTGGTGCGGCGGGCCGCCAGGACGGCCAGGACGGTCCCCGCGCAGAGCACGAGCGCGACGGCGGGCAGGACCCCTCGGCGGACGATCAGGCACGTGGTCATGGAATCCTCCTCGCTACGCAGCCAGCCGGCCGTCCCGGATCGCAATCACGCGATCGCAGATCCCTCGCACCTTCGGGTCATGGGTCACGATGAGGAGCGACCTCCCGTCGCGCTTCGCAAGGTCGCGGAACAGCTCCAGCACCTGGGCGCCGACCTGGGAGTCGAGATTTGCCGTCGGCTCGTCGGCGAGGATCGCCGCGGGCCGCCCCGCGAGCGCGCGGGCGATGGCGACCCGCTGCTTCTGGCCCCCCGAGAGGTCGCACGGGAGGAAGTTGCGCCGGTCCCCCAGGCCGACGGTCTCCACCAGTCGCACCGCCTCCTCGTGCGCCGCGGGCCCGAGGACCCCCTTGATGTTGAGGGCGTACTCGACGTTCTCCAGCGCCGTGAGCGCGGGGAAGAGGTTGAACTGCTGGAAGACGAAGCCGATCGACCGCCTGCGGATCGCCGGCAGGAGGTCTGAGCGGCGCGGGTCGACCTCCCTCCCCTCGACCACCACGCGCCCGCTCGTGGGCGTCAGGATGCAGCCGAGGATGCTGAGGAGAGTCGTTTTTCCCGAGCCCGACGGCCCCTCCAGGACGACGACCTCGCCGGGTGCGAGCGAGAGGGTCACGCCGCGCAGGACCGGGACCTCCTCCCGCCCCTCACGAAACGCCTTCGTCAGGTCGTATCCCCCGAGCACATCCATGTCGAACCCTCCGTCATTGCCGGAAAACCATGGCGGGGTCGAGTCGGGCAATCTTCCGGAACGAGATGGCCGAGGCGGCGAGGCAGAGGAGCACGGTCGCAAGGAAGACGACGGCGCAGAACACGGGTGTCAGGAGGAGCTTGAGCCCCGCCGCCTCGACGAGCGGGATGCTCGCGAGGGGCGGGATCGCGCCGAGGGCGAACCCGGCGACGGCCGCGATGGCGGCCTGCCTCGCGAGGATCCGGTAGATGTCCGCGTTCGTCCCGCCAATCGCCTTGAGCGTGCCGAACTCCTTGAGGTGCTCCATCGTCGACGAGTAGAGCGTCTGGGCGACGATGACGATCCCGACGAGCGCCCCGAGGAAGACTGTGAACCAGAGGTTGAAGCCGATCCCGGTGCTGTCGACCCAGTACGACTTCGACCGCGCGGCCCACTCGGCCTTCGCGAGGACGTCGTTGTAGGGGAGCCTTCGCGCGATCTCCGCCCGGACGACGGCCGGGTCGGCCCCCGGCTCCAGCTTCGCGAGCACGTAGCTCGTCATTCCGCGGATCATGTCGGGGAGGAGCGACTCGACCGTGGCGAGCCCCATGAAGACGATCGGCGTCGTCGTGAACGACATCGCCTCGCGCGTGCGGCCGACGATGCGGAGGCGGCGCCCCTGGATCTCGCGGTACTCCCCCGCGGCGAACGGCCCGAGCCGCTTCGACGCGGAGTCGTCGAGGAGGATGAAGGGCCCCGATCGGAGGTCCTCCAGGCGGCCCTCGGGGACGTTCCAGGGGAGCCCCCACGGCCGGAAGTCCTCCATTGCGTAGACGAGGACCATCTCCATCGCGCCCGAGGGGAGCGTCATGTTGAGGAAGAAGACGACGAGGGCGTCGGCGCGCTCGACGCCGGGGACGGAGCGGACGAGGTGGACGGCGCCCCGCGGGAAGAGCTGCGCGAAGTCGACGTTCGGCGTGTTCCGCGGGGTGACCCAGAGGTCGGCCTGCGCGCGCTCGATCGTGACGCTCGCGTGGCCGAGGATCCCCTGGAAGAGGCCGTTCTGGAAGAAGACGAGGGAGACCGCAAACGCGACGCCGCACACGGTGATGAGGAATCGGAGCTTGTCATGGAGAAGCGTCTTCCAGGCGAGGTCGACGGTCATCGCGCCATCCCCCGGAAAAGGGTGTCGATCATGAGGCGGATGCGGGCGCGGAGGGGCGCCCAGTCGACCCAGTCGTCCTTGGGGTTGGCGACCTCGAGGGTCGCGACGCCGTGGACCGCGGCCCAGACGGTCTGCGTGACGAGTTCCACGCCGCGGAGGTCCTTGCGAAAGCGCCCCTGCCGGACGCCTTCGCGCACGGTCTCCCGGAGGAAGGCGTAGACATCCTCCTGCGGGTTCCCGCGGTGGACCCCCTCCGGGACGACGGCGGGGAGGCGGGGGGTCATGAACATGAGGCGGAAGTGGTGCGGGTGGCTGACGGCGAACTCGACGTAGGCCTCTCCGAGCCCCCTCAGCCGTTCGATGGGGTCCTGGACCTTCGCGAGCGACATGAACCGCTGCGTGAAGGCCAGGAAGTCGTGGGCGCAGAGCTCGCGGAGGAGGGCGTCCTTGTCACGGAAGTGGAAGTAGAGGGCGGTGGCGGTGTAGTCGATCCGATCGGCGATCTTGCGCATGGAGACCGCCTCGACGCCCTGCTCGGCGAAGAGCTCGCGGGCGGCGTCGAGGATCCGCGTGCGGACCTCCTCCTTCTGCCTCGCGCGCCGGTCCTGCGACCCCATCCCGGCCTCCGTCATATAACAGCGTTAGAATACCTGACGCTGTGGAGGCCCGTCAAGGAATCGCGAGGAGGTCATCGCCTGGTGCAGGCGCCCTGGCACGCGCTCCGGTTCTTGGCGAAGACGTGGAAGGGCATCGTCCCCGGGGCGACCGGGGCCCACCGGCGGCCGATCGCGTCCCACAGGCGGCGGGTCCGCGCGGCCGAGGCCGCGTGCCCCGCCCCCTCCCGACGCGTCCGGAACCGCTCGTGGACCTCGTACGAGAAAGCGTCGAGGATCTCGGCATCCACCGGGTCGCCGTTGAGCGAGAGCGTGAGGGACAGGAGCCCCTCCTTCTCCGCGACGTGGAAGAACTGCGCCTCGGCGATCTTGTTCGGCATGCACTCGAGCGGCCCCACGCTCACCACCGCGTCGATGTGCCCCTCCCTCCACTCGTGGGCCGCCGTCCCCACGGTGAGGACCGACTCCACTTCCAGGTTCGACCGGAGGTAGGGAGTGGCCGCCGAGAGCGCCTCGACGACGCCCGACCGCTCCGGCCAGCCGAGCCGCGACGCGACCGTCGCGTACGCGACCCCCTGGATCCGCCTCTGGACGAAGCTCTTCAGCCTTTCCCCGAATCCCTGGCGCGCGGGCTTGCCGAGGTTCACGTGGTCGATGTACTCGATCCACTCGCCGAACGGGGCGAAGCGCACCCGGATCCCGCGCTGCTCGAGCCGATCGACGACGAAGTCGTTCGCGAACGGGTCGCAGCGGACGTAGATCTCCCCCACGACCAGCACGGTCGGCAGGTCCACCGGCGTCCTCGCCGCGGCGAACTCCGTCGCCGCGCGCGCGAGGAGGTCGGCCACGCCGAACAGCCGCCCCGTGCCGACCTCCCAGAGCGCCGACGGCGCCGAGACGTCCCCCGCGGCGGCGCGCTCGAGCCGCCGGTGCAGCTCGTCGATGTACTTCCGGTGGATCCGATCCGCGAGACCCGGCTCCCGCTCCGCCGGACGGACGTCATAGAGCGCGGCCTGGAGGAGGTCGGTCGCCATGACGCCCGAGAAGACGAGCGACGCGAAGCCCTGCGGAACGCCGTCGAAGTACCCCTCGCTCGTGGGCGACCAGGTCCGGACGCGTTCCTTCCACCCGAGCCGTTCGAGGACGATCTTGTGGAGGAGCTGGTACGTCCCGAAGCGGCACGGGCCCGGCGAGGTCGGCATGAAGAATGTGAACCGCTCGTCGGTCCCGCGGTCGCGCTCGATCCGCTGCAGCAGCGACCCGAGCGTGATGCACATCGGCACGCACTCCTTCCCGGAGGTGTACCGACGCCCGAGGCGGACGCTCTCGCGGTCGGGTAGAGGGAGCGTCTCCGCGGGGATCCCCAGCCCGCGCAGGCACGACGCGAGCGCCTCCGCCGCCGGGCCCATCCGCGGGATCAGGACCCGGTCGCGGTCCCTCCGCATCTCGGGGAGGTACGTCCGCGCGCGCTCGATCGCCTGGAAGTCGTTCGGCTCCGCGTCCTTCCCGGCGCGAAGGTCCTCCCGGACGCAGTGAAGGAACGCCTCCACGCGCGTCCGCGTCCCCGCGTCGCCCGAGTGGCCGTCGGTCTCGAGGATCGAGAACGGCTTCCCCTCCATCATGTAGGCGTAGAAGTGGACGCTGAAGCTGTCCGGCCCGCACGAGTAGTTGCTCGCGAACAGGCTGTAGACACCACGCGTCCGTCGAATCTGGTGCGCCGCGCGCAGGATCCTCTGCCCCTGCGCCCAGAACATGTCCTGGAAGATCGGGACGTCGTCGTCCACGGGATAGCTGTCGACGGGGATCGCGATCGCCCCCTGCGAGCGGAGGATCGAGGGGACGTTCGAGTTCAGCACGTCGTTGTGGATCGTGTAGGGCCGTCCCAACACGACGACGGGGACGATGCCGTGCTCCTGGCAGAACGCCAACGCGCGCCGACCCGACTCGAAGTTCGCCCGGTCGAATTCGTCCTGCGCCGCGTGGGCCTCCTCGAAGGCCGCGGGGAATGCGGACCCGAGCCCGAGCCCCTCAGCGAGGTCCCGGCAGGCCTGGACGAATTCGGGGGAGCGGAGGTTCTCCAGGCCGATGTCGAAGACCGGCGAGAGGAGCCGCTGGCCGAAACGCGGACCCAGGTCCCAGCGGAGGAGGTCCGCGCTCGCCTGCACGATCGGGCAGAGCGTGGAGTTCCTCTCGTCGCGCACGCGCGGCAGGCTGCGGACCATGGGGAGGAACAGGTAGTCGGCGTCCCCGTCGTTCATCTCCCCGACGAGGCCGTGGAAGAGCTGCATCGGGGCGCAGAACGGGACGTTCGCCTCGCCGATCCCGCGCTTGAGGACCCGCTGGTCGGCCCCGGTCCGGACGTCGAGGTCGAGGCCGATTCCGTGGAGGAGCGTCGCGAAGAAGGGGAAGAGCCCCTTGAGCTGGAACTCGTCGGTCATGGCCACGCGCGGGCGTCCGCGGCGGACGGAGAGCCTCTGGGCCATTGCGAGGATGCGCTCGCGCCGTTCGCGGAACGGGTCGGGCGCGAGGTCGGGGAGCTTCTTCGTGCGCGTCCCCTTGTCGTGGAGCGAGCAGCCGCCCCCCCACGTGAACGTGCGCCGCTGCCCCTCGACGATCGTCGCGATCCGATCGATGCGGCACTTGTTCCCGGCGCCCCCGCACCCCTTCGTCGAGAGGCAGACGAACGTGTCGCGCCGATCAACGCGCGCCTCGAGGAAGCGACTGACGTCGATCGGGGAGCGTCCCTCCGTCGCGACCTCCTGGAGGGCCAGCAGGGCGATCCCGAGGGCCCCCACGGTGCCCGGGTTCGGGGGGACGATGACGCTCGCCCCGGTCTGCCTCGCGACCGCGGCCGCGAGGGCATCGGAGGCGAACGGCATCCCCTGGCAAAAGATCACCTGCCCGACGGACCGGGCCCCCTTCACGCGGTTCAGGTAGTTCTGAACGATGCTGTCGTGGATCCCCGCGAGGATCGACTTGCGGTCGACGCCCGCCGCGACGGCCCCGTCGATGATCTCCGCCATGAACACGGAGCAGTGCTGGCCGAGGGAGACGCCGCACGAGGCGCTGAGGGCCTCCTCGCCCATCTGCGAGACGTGGGTGATCCCCTCGAAGCGCCGCCCCTGTTCTTCGATGAACGACCCCGTCCCCGCGCTGCACGCCTCGTTCATCGCGGAGTCGACCACGCGCCCCGCGGAGAGGCGGATGTACTTCGCGTCCTGGCCGCCGATCTCGAAGATCGTGTCGACGCGCGGGTCGTAGTGGAGGGCCCCGGCGGCATGGGCGGCGATCTCGTTCAGGACGTACACAGCCTCGGCGCCGAAGCAGACGGAGAGGAGGGAGCCGACGATCTCGCGGCCGCTGCCGGTGGCCGCCAGCGAGACCACGGGGCGCGCCCCGGCGGGACCCCTCAGGAACTCGCGCGCGAGGGCCTGCGCGGCGCCGACCGGGTCGCCGTTCGTGCGGAGGTACCCCTCCCACGCGACCGACTTCGTTCGCGCTTCCAGGGCGACGAGCTTCGAGCCCGTCGACCCGATGTCGAAGCCGAGCACCAGGGGGGAGGCGGGGTCGGAGGCGGCCTCGTCCCGTGTCATGCGCGCTACGCCCGGGAGGCTGGCGGCGAGGGAGGGGATCGTCTCGATCCGCGCCTCCTCCTTCGGGGCGAAGAGGGCCTCGATCGGAGGGACGGGCGCCCGCTGCGCGGCGGCGGCCGTGGCGGCGCCGGCGGCATCGAGGAAGAGGGCCTCCTCGGGGTCGACGTCCAGCAGCTCCATCGCGTGTGGCGTCAGGAACCGGCGCACCTTCTCGCGGACACGCGCGGATCGTGCCACGCCGCCTGCGAGGAGGACGCGCGGCGGGCAGACGCCGGGCTTCACGAGGACGAGGACGTTCTCGCAGACGGCGTCGAACAGGCCCGCGAGGATGCGGGCGCGGTCCTCGCCCTTGTTGGCGAGGTGCGTCATGTCGGTCTTGAGGATCACCGGGCAGCGGCCGGAGAGGGGCGCAGGGTCAGTCACCGGGGCGCAGAGGGCGCTGGCCTCTTCGACGGAGAGGCCGAAGCGCTCGACGAGCTGGCGCAGGAAGTTGCCCGTGCCCTGCGAGCAGCGGTTGTTCTCGCGGAGGACCTCGACGCCGCCCGAGCGCAGCTCGAGGACGGAAAAGCCGTGGGCGCCGATGGAGACGATGGTGACCGGCTCGTCGCCGCGGAACAGGCGGACGCCCGCGGCGAGGGCGGCCTTGCCGGGGACGCGCGGGAGGGCGAGGAGGCGTCCGAGGCGGCCGGTGACGGCGGCAGATGCGACTCCGTCCCAGTCCCAGCCGGAGAGGAGTTCGAGGAGGGCGCGGCGGGGGTCCTTGTGGTGATCGAGGACCGCCTTGCGCACGATGCGGGGCGCATCGCCGCAAGCCAACTCGACGACCTTGACGGTTTCGGCCCCGACGTCGATTCCGACGAAACGATCCCGCGACATAGGCTCCTCTCCTGGGCGCGCACTGTAGTTTCCGACGATCCCCGGGTCAAGCGACCGGGGAGCGGTGAGCCCATCGAGGACGCGCAACAGGACCGCGTAGGTCCTCTTCGCCTTGTGGCGGGGGCCGCGGGCCTCGTGGTATCTTCTCGCTCCCTTCAAGGAGCAGACCATGATCGTACGCAATGACCGTGGTGGCGTGGCCGTGCTGAGGATGGAGCACGGGAGGGCGAACGCGCTCGACGTCGAGCTGTCGGCGGGGCTGGTGCAGGCACTTCACGACGCGAGCGACGCGAAGGCGATCGTCCTGACGGGGACGGGGTCGATCTTCTGCGCGGGGGTCGACCTCGTGAGGCTCACCTCGGGCGGGGCGGAGTACGCGGAGACGTTCCTGCCGGCGCTCGACGGGGCGCTGCGCGCGCTCTTCACCTTCCCGCGCCCGGTGATCGCGGCGATGAACGGCCACGCGATCGCGGGGGGGTGCATCCTCGCCGCGGCGTGCGACCACCGCGTGATGGCGCGCGGGGACGGGCGCGTGGGCGTGGCGGAGCTGCTCGTCGGCGTGCCGTTCCCGCCGCTCGCGCTGGAGTTGATGCGCGCGCGGCTGACGTTCTCCGCGTTCCAGGAGGCGGTGCTCACGGGGCGGGTCTACGGCACGGAGTCGGCCCTGGCGCGCGGCTTCGTGGACGAGCTGGTCGACCCGCCCGCGCTCCTCGACCGTGCGGTGGAGGTCGCCGCGCAGATGGGCTCGGTTCCCGCGGCGACCTTCGCGGTCACCAAGCGGATGATCTCCCTTCCGATCCAGGAGGCCGTGGCGATGAGCGAGGGCGCGTTCGGCGACGAGGTCTCTGGTGTCTGGACCTCTGGCGTTGCGCTCGGCGCCGTGAAGGCCTACGTCGCGAAGACGCTCAAGAAGTAGGCCGCCTACGAGCCCGCCTCGCGCGGGGCGTCCTCGGCCTTGAGGCGGTCCAGGCGGCGGAGGGCCCACTTCAGGCGCCGCACGTCGCGCACCGTCACGAGCGACCGCTGGAGGCAGTCGAGCGCCTCCTGCTTGGTTACCAGCGTGCCTGTCGGCTTGCGGAAGTAGAGGTTCGCCAGGTTCTGCAGCGCGATCCCGTCCGTCGCGTCGATCGAGAGCGCCTTCCGGTACGCCAACGCCGCCTCGTCCCAGCGCTCCAGCTCCTCGAATACGCACCCCATGTCGTTCAGCGTCGGAGCGAACGTCGCGTCCAGCTCCGTCGCGCGCTTGTACGCGGCCAGCGCGTGCTCGTGCTGCTTCGCCCGCAGGTGCGCCAGCCCCAGGTTGTGCCACGCCACCGAGAGCATCGGGTCCAGCTTGACCGCCTTCTCCAGCAGCTTGAGCGCCGACGTGACCTTGCCTTGGTCGAGCAGGTCGATCCCCATATAGGAGCGCACGCTCGCCGACTTCGGCTCCAGGCGCAGCGCCCGCGAGAAGGCCCGCTGCGCCTCGCGGTGCCGCCCGCGACGCGACAGGAAGATCCCATACTCCTGGTAGTTCGCCGGGTGGTCCGGGTTGAGCTCGATCGCCTTCTGGTACGACTCCTCCGCCTTCTTGTCCTCCCCCTTCTCGTCGTAGACGTTCGCGAGGTTGACGTACGCCGCGTCGTCGTCCTCCTCGTCGAGGATGCGGAGGCACTCCCGCTCGCACTCGTCGAAGCGCCGCAGCCTTAGGAGCGCCACGGCGAGCGTGTTGCGCGCCGCGACGTAGTGCGGGTTCGCCTCCAGGGCCATCCGCGCCTCGCGGACCGCCGGTTCGTTGTCGCCTCGCTCCAGGTGGATGAGGGAGAGGTTGTGGTGGGGCCAGTCGAACGACGGGTTCAGCGTGAGCGCCTTCCGGTACGCCTGCCGCGCCTCCTCGTGCTTCCCGAGGCGGAAGTAGGCGTTCCCGAGGCTGTTCAGGAAGTCGGGGTTCTCGGTGTCGAGGGAGAGGGCCCGCTGGTACGCCGCGAGGGCCTCCTCGCCCTTCCCCATGGCGTCGAGCGTGTCGCCGAGGAGCTTGTGCAGATCGCCGTTGTCCTTCCAGCGGACGAGCGCCTGCTCCAGGACGGCCTTCGTCTCCTCGAACTTGGGCTCGCGGTAGAGGGCGAGGGCGAGGTTCAGGTGCTTCCAGACCTCGGGCTGCCCCTTCGCGAGGCGCCGCTTGTACTCCGCGGCGCGTTCCTCGACCGTCCCGGCCCGCCGCTCGACGCGTTGGATCAGCTCGTCCAGCCAATACTCCTTCGGTTCCCAATGGCTGGCCCGCTGGAATTCCTCGATCGCCTCCTCGTACCGCTCCAGCTCGAAGAGGACGCGGCTGCGCAGCTCCGCGAGGCGCGCGTCGTTCTGGTGGATGGCGGCCGCCTTCGTGACGGTCTCGAGGGAGGCCTCCATGTCGCCGCACCGGACCTGCTGGATGCAGAGCTGCATCGGCAGCTCCTTGTCCATCGGCTTCTCGGTGACCTGGGCCTGCATCTGCTCGAGCATCGAGCGCGACTCCTCGACCTCCTCGCGGGCGCGCTCGAGGAGGGGGTTCAGGTCCTCGAAGGGGGCGCCGAGGTCGATCGCCTTCTGGAATTCGTCCGCTGCGTCGGAAACGCGCCCGCGCTCGAGGTATTGGTCTCCGAGGAGGCGGTGGGGCTCCCACTGCTTCGGCTTGTTCCGCAGGGCGAAGTGGGCGAACCGCTCGGCGGCGGCGCCATTCCCGACGGATGCGTACGTCGAGGCGAGCTCCGCGGCGGCGTCGCCGGCGTGGTACCCGAGGTCCCAGGCCTTCTGGAACGCCTCGAGGGCTCGGTAGGGCCGTCCCTGCTCCTTCTCCACCTGGCCCAGGAGCTTCCAGCACTCCCCGTCCTCGGGGGCGTGCTTCAGGATCCGTTCCAGGGAATCCTCGGCGAGGGCGTGGTTTTCCATCCGGACGTAGACGTGGGCGATGGCGAGGAGCAGGTCGCGATCGGAGGGGGTGACGCGGTGGGCGCGGTGCAGCAGGCGCAGGGCGGAGATGAGGTCCCCCGACGCGACGGCCTGCGTCGCCTGCTCAATCCATTGGCCGATTTTTTCTTTTTCGCGCATCGCCCAACTCACACGCCGGCCCAAACGGCGGTCCCGAGAGGATAGGGGCCCTCCGGGGAGGAGTCAACCAAACTCACTTCGAGCGTCCGGAATTCAATCCACCCCGGTTGAAAGTTCCGGGCAAAGATGCCGATATAAACTCTTGGCCGCGGGACGGAAACCGAAAGGGGAGCTGCGATGGGCAGACGCAGTAGCGGCCAGGATGAGTGGAGGGCGTAAAGCTGGCGTCGCCGGCCGGTCCAGCTTTCCGTCCCCTCCCTTTGCCCCAGGGGAGGCAGACCTGGAAACGGGTTTGCCTCCCCTTCCCCTTTAATGACGACCCTCATGCTCGGGGCGGCGATTCCTTGGGATGGCCTTTGGTGCGGGGCTCCGATATCTGATATCTGATATCAGATATCTGATATCAGATATCCGTCCCCTACTCCCCCACGATCCTCCTGAATTCCTCCCTCCCCCTCAGCCGCTCGAAGTCCGGGTCCGCCCTCGTGTACTCAGGGTGCCCCCACCCCGCCCCGAACGCCTTCGCCAGCGCATCCATCGCCCCGGCCTCGTCCCCCGTGACCGCCCGGAGCGTCGCGAGCCCGTAGAGCGCCTCCGGGTCGGACGGCGTCCTGCGCGCCGCCTCCTCCAGGTCCGCCAGCGCCTTCGCGGCCTCGCCCCGCCGGTACCAGGCCGCGCCCCGCTGCAGGTACTCCTTCGGATTTGACAGCTTCCTCCTCCAGATGAGCATCTCCTCTGCGACCAGCCTCGCGATGAGCCGCCCGTCCTTCCCCAGCAGGAACCCGCTCTTCATCCCGATCCCCTTCACCAGGAACTCGGGCGCCCCCGCCAACTCCGACCTCTCCTCCGCCATCCGCGAGAAGTCGAGCAGGAGCCCCAGGGAGTCGGGGGAGCTCCTCACGCCCAGCATGACCTTCAGGATCATCGAGTCGACCCACTTCAGGCCCTTCAGCATCCGCTGCACGTCCCGGAGCTGCTTCTTGCGCTCGGGCGGCAGATACAGGACCCGCTCCATGTCCCGAAACTGGGTCTCGAGCATGCGCATGAGCGGTGCGTTCTTGGCCATCTCCTTGTCCAGGTCCCGGATTTCCGCCAGGACGTCGGGGGCGAGCTTGCAGTACGTCGCGAGGTCCTCCGCCGCGCCCTTCCGGTCCCCGAGCGCATAGCGGACGATTGCGCGGATTGGGTACGACTCCGTCTCCTCGGGCGAGATGCGTGTCGCGACGTCCAGGTCGGCGATCGATCGCTCGTACTTTCCGTCGATGAGGTCCAGGAAGGCCCGGAACCGCCTGAGCCCCGACTGTCCGCCCCGCTCGATCGCCTCGCCGACCCACTCCCGCGCCCCACCCATGTCCCCCTGCATGTACGCCACGCGGCCGGCGAAGTACGCCGCGTCGGCGTCGGGCTGGAACCGGTACGCCTCCGTCAGGTCCTGCCTGGCGCCCTCCAGGTCCCCCAGGTCGAACCGCGCGAGGCCGCGGGCGCCCTTGGCCCAGGGATTCACGGGGTCGAGCTGGAGGACCTCGTCGAGGTCCGCGACGGCCGCCTCGATGTCGAGGAAGGCCTCCGGGACGGGCGTGCGGCGAACGCCCCGCGCGCTGAAGCGGTACCCGCGGCACGCTGCGCGCATCAGGAAGACCTCGGCGTTGCGGTCGGGGGAGGCCGAGAGCCGCCCGAGCGTCTCGATGGCCCCCCGGTACTCGCCGAAGAGCATCGCCAGGCCGGCCTCGGAGAGGGAGGCCCAAATCGTGCCCGGCGCGGCCTTCCTCGCCGCCTCGTACGACTCGACGGCGAGCCGGAGGTCGCTGTCTTCGGGCTCCATCTCGCGATTCGCGTGAAGGAACCCCTTCCGGAAGTGCGCCTCCGCCAGGGCCGGGTCCCGGCGGAGGGCCTCCTCGAGGTCGGCAATGGCTGCGGCGAAATTCCCCAGCTTCTGCAGCGCGAGGGCCCGTCGCAGGCACGGCGCCGCGAAGCTCGGGTCCGCGTCAATCGCGCCGGCGAGCACGGGCAGCGTGGCCCTCAGGGCGGCGGCGTCTTGCACGTCGCGGGCCTTCGGGAGCGAATCGAGCAGGTCCTGGGCCCGCGCGCGGCGCTCGTGGACCCCCAGGAGGCGCTCGGTCTCCCCGCCGTGCCGCTCCAGGGCCTGCTTCCCGAACCAGCCCCCCGCCCCGAGCGCGGCGGCGAGGACGAGCCACGGCCAGTGCCGCCCGAGGGCGCGCCGGACGCCGCGCAGGGGCGACGGGGGGCGTGCGCGCACGGGCAGCCCCGCGACGAAGCGCGTCAGGTCCTCGGCCATCTCCAGGGCGCTCGCGTAGCGCCGCGAGGGCGCCTTTTCCATCGCCTTGAAGCAGATTGCTTCGAGGTCCCTCGGCGCCTCGGGACGCAGGCGGCTCGGCGGGACCGGGTCGTCGCTCTCGATGGCCCAGATGAGCTGCGGAAGGGACTGCGCGCGGAAGGGCTCCTGGCCGGCGAGGCAGTGGTAGAGGACGCTGCCCAGGGAGAAGACATCGGACCTCGGCCCGATCTTTGACAGCTCTCCGAGTCCCTGCTCGGGGGACATGTAGGCGGGGGTGCCGATCAGCTCGCCCGAGAGGGTGAGCTGGCCGGTCCCGTCGAGGTCGACGGCCTTGGCGAGGCCGAAGTCGCCGAGGTGGGGCTCGTCCCGGGGGTCGACGAGGATGTTGGCGGGCTTCACGTCGCGGTGGACGATTGCCTCCAGGTGGGCGGCGTGGAGGGCTCGGGCGGTCTTTTCGACCACGCGGGCCGCGTCGAGCGGAGTGGGACGCGCGCCGCCGGGGCGACCCTCGCCGAGGAGCCAGCGATCGAGTCGGACCCCGTCGATGAGCTCCATCGTGAAGTACGGGGTCCCTTGCTCCTCGCCGACGTCGTAGACGGCGATGACATTGGGGTGGCGGAGGCGGCCGGCGCTCTGGGCCTCGCGACGGAAGCGGAGGAGGTCGGAGGTGCGCGAGGGGGTCTCGTCGGCCTGGGGGGCGAGGAGGGTCTTGAGGGCGACGGTGCGGCCGAGGGCGGAGTCCCACGCGCGGAAGACGGTCCCCATTCCCCCGCGGCCGATGGCGCGCTCGATCACGTAGCGGCCGAAGCGGACACCCTCGGGGACGGCGGACGGGTCCTCCATGCGGTCATCTTGCCAGATGCGCGGACGGATCCCAAGCCGGATTCGGGAGCGACACGGGCCCGAACTCCAACTCCAACTCCGATTGGGCCCGAAGCGCTTCGAGTTCCATTGGAGTTGGGGTTCCTTGGAGTTGGAATTCTGAGTTGGAGTTCCAGATTGGAGTGCCCCGAGTCACTCCCCTACCAGCCGCGTGAATTCTGCTCGTCCAGCGATCGAGACGAAGTCCGGGTCCTTCCGCGTGTACTCCGGGTGCCCCCAGCCCGCGTCCACGGCGAGGCGGAGCGCGTCGAGCGCGTCGTCGGGGCGCCCCGCCAGCGCCCGGAGCGTCGCCAGGCCATAGAGCGCGTCCGCGTCCGAAGGCGCCAGCCGCGTCGCCTCCTCCAGGTCCGAGAGCGCCTCCACGTTCTGGCCCCGCCGGTATCGCACCGAGGCCCGTCTAAGGTACTGCCCCGCGTCCTCCAGCCGCTTCCGCCACAGCAGCGTCCGCTCCTCCACCATCCGCGCGAGCAGCCTCCCCTCCGTCCCGAACAGGAAGTCGCTCTCCATCCCCATCCCCTTCACCATGAACTCCGGCGCCCCCTCGAGCTCTGGCCGCTCCTCCGAGAGGCGCGAGAACGCCAGCATCAGGCCGATCCACTCGGGCGAGTTCTTCACGGCCTCTTCGAGCGGCTCGAGCGCCTTGGCAAACCACGGGAAGCCGTCCAGCGTCCTCTGGAGCGTCCTGAGCGATCTCTTTCTCTCGGGCGGGAGGAACAGAATCCTGTCCATGTCCTTCATCCCGCCCGCCAGCGCGAGGATGATCGCCCGGTTCTTCGTCAGCTCCGTGTCGAGCTCCGCGAACCGCTTCAGGCGGTGCGGGTCCGCGGAGCGGTAGACGGCCATGTCCGCCTCGGCGCCCGCCTTGTCTCCTGCCGCGTACCTGAGGATCCCCCTGAGCGCGAGCGTCTCGGCGTCATCCGGATCGCCGAGGACCACGATGTCGACGTCCACCAGCCCTTGGGCGTACTTCCCCTCCAGGAAGTCGAGAAACGCCCGGAATCGTCGGAACCCGGGATTCCGCGCGAGCGCGATGGCGCGGTCGATCCACCTCCTCGACTCCGCGAGATCCCCCGCGAGGTACGCCACCCGCGCCGCGAACGAGGCCACCTCGGCCAACGGGGAGAGGTCGAACGACTCCGCCAGGTCCTCGCGCGCCCCGTCCAGGTATCCGAGGTCGAAGCGGATCATCCCGCGCGCGGCCCGACCCCACGGGTTGATCGGGTCCAGCTCGTTCGCCACGTCGAGGTCGGCGATGGCCGCCTCCAGGTCCCACCACGCGTCGGGGACCCGCCACCGCCGCACGCCTCGCGCCTGGAACATGTAGCTCCGGAGCGAGGCCCGCAGGAGGAACACGTCCGCGTGCCGCTCGCGGGCCTTTGCCAGGCGATCGAGCGTCGCGAGGGCCTGGCCGTACGACTCGCCGAGGATCGCCAGGTACGCCTCGCCGAGCTGCGCGTAGGTCGAGCCCGGCGCGGCTCGCTCGGCCTCCGCGAACGCCTCCCGGGCCTGCTTCGTCGCCCACGGCCCGGGCTCCGCCTCACGCGCGAGGAGGAGGAATCCCGTGCGGTAGCTCGCCTCGGCGAGCGTCGGGTCGAGCCGCGCGGCCTCGGCGAAGTCTGCGAGGGCCCCCTCGAAGTCGCCCAGCCGCTGCCGCGCGATCCCGCGGCGGAGGAACGGCAGGCCGAACGCCGGATCGGCGGCGATCACGGCCGAGAGCGCCGGCAGCAGTCCCTGGAGCGCCTCGCGCCCCCTCACCTCGTGCTCGCGTGGCACGGCGGCGAGGAGGTCCTGGGCCCTCGTCCTTCGATCGCCGGCTTCGCGCGCCGTCGAGACCTTCTCGTACGAGCGCAGGACGCCACGCGCGACGGGGATGGCCGCGGCGACGGGGAGGAGCGCGACGAGGATCGCCGCGCGGTGCCGCCGCAGGCGCCTCGCGAGCCTCGACCAGGTCGTTGGCGGCCGTGCGTGGACAGGCTCGCCGGCGAGGAACCGCGCGAGGTCGTCGGCCATCTCCGCGGCCGATCCGTAGCGGCGGTGTGGCTCCTTCTCCAGGGCCTTGAGGCAGACGCCGTCCAGCTCCCGCGGGAGGCCCGGCCGCAGGCGCGAGGGCGGGTCGGGTTCGTCGCGGAGGACCCGCTCGACGGTCCGCGCGATGCCCTGGGCGGCGAAGGCCTCCTTTCCCGCGAGGGCGAGGTAGAGGACGCCCCCGAGCGAGAAGACGTCGCTGCGGGGGCCGACCTCTTCGCCCTCGGCGCGGGCCTGCTCGGGGGACATGTAGGCGGGGGTGCCGAGGATCTCGCCGGAGAGGGTGATGCGCGAGCCGACGGCGAGGTCGACGGTGCGCGCGAGGCCGAAGTCGCCGAGGTGGGGTTCCCCCTTCGCGTCGACGAGGATGTTCGCGGGCTTCACGTCGCGGTGGACGATCCCCTCCAGGTGGGCGGCGTGGAGGGCGCGTGCGGTCTTCTCGATCGCGCGGACGACCGCGTCGAGCGGCGGCGAGGTCGCAATCCAGCGGTCGAGCCCGACGCCTTCGATCAGCTCCATCGCGAGGAAGTGGACGCCATCGGCCTGGCCGACGTCGTAGACGCCGATGGCGTTCGGGTGGGAGAGGCGCGCGGCGGCCTGCGCCTCCCTCTGGAAGCGGGCGAGGTCGGTCGGGTGGGGCGCGGTCTCCCCCTCCATCGAGGTGAGCAACTTGACGGCGACCTCGCGTCCCAGGACGGGGTCGAACGCGCGGAAGACGGCCCCCATGCCTCCGCGGCCGATGGGCTCGCGGAGGAGGTAGCGGCCGAGGGAGGCAGGGTGGGGCATGGGGGGGATCATGCCACTGGCTCGGCGGCGAAGGAAGCGGATCTGTGCGGGGGCCCGTGAACCAGCGCGGCTGCGGATTCCTTTTGAACCGCCAAGCCGCAAAGGACGCCAAGGTGGGGGTGAGGAGACCTCGATGGGCTGCCGTCATCGCTTGTCGATGCACGGACTACTTCGGTGCCGGCCACGCGGACGGGTCGTCGCCGTGGTCCGTTCCGTACAACTCGGCCAGGCGCGCCCGGGCAGAGGCGCGGTACGAAGGGACGCGGTCCAGGATCTCGAGGAGATAGGCGCGATCCTCGTGCAGCCCGGCCGCCTTCACATAGTCAAGCGCCGTTCCGATGTCGGGTCGCGCATCGATCACCGCCCGCAGCCTGTCCCGGGACTCCGGGTCCGTCGACCGTTCGGCGGCGTCCCTGACGTGGCGGATCGCGCGAGGGTAGAGCGCCACCAGCGCCCGACTGGCGTCCTCGCGCACGGAGGCCTCGTCGTCCGAGAGCCTCGCGATGCACGCGTCCACCTCGCGCGCGATCGTTGGGGGGGGCGCGCCGAACCCGCTCGTCGCCGCCGCGACGACCTCGGGCATGCAGCGGTCCGGAGCGAGGGAGATGCCCGCCTCCGCGAGGGGGCGCAGCAGGTGGGTCGAGACCTCATCGGGTGAGGCCCGGAGGAGCGCCGAGAAGTCCGGCTCGGAGAGGGCGCACGTCATCTCTCCCGAGCGGCCGATGAGCGTGACCCGTCCGTCTGCGCCAGAGCTCAGGAAGAGCGAGAGACCGACGCCCGGATCCTCGAGGCGGATCGACACGCCGCCCCCGGGCTCCTCTTCCACCTCGAGCAACCGAAGCCTGCCTGTCTGCTCGACGAGGCGGAGTGCGAACCAGCCGGCCTGGGAGTCGACCTCCATCGAGGCCGCGAGGTCCGACCCCTCGGCGTGACGACGCACCCGAGGTCCCCCGCCCCGTCCCCCGGCCCTGTCGCTGCGGCCGCCCCCGGCCCGCATGATCTCGTCGAAGAGCGGACCGGGGTTCCTCGACCCCGATCCCTCGCCGCTGATCAGGTGGTCCGGCACGGCCTCGACGGGGACGCCCAGCCCCTGCGCGAGTTCCCGCCTCTTCTCCTCCTGGCCGACCTCCGCATGGAAGCGGACCTCCCCCTCCGGCCAGTTCGACCGGTCCAGGACCAGCCTCCCGTCCCGCACGACGGGCGCGATCAGCTTGCGAAGCGGATCGCGCGCGGCCCCGAGCGGTCCGTCCGCCTGGTCCGACTCCTCCGCGTCCGCGCAGAGTCCGGCGACAAGGCAGACGACCGCAATCGACAGACGACGTCGCCTCATCTCGGTACCCTCCAGACCTTCACAGTTCCGTCCTGGCTCCCCGTGGCGAGCAGCGAGCCATCGGGGCTCCAGGCCACGCTCTCCACCCGCCCACGATGGCCGAGGAAGGCGGCGATCTGGCGTCCGGTGGCGGTGTCGCGAACGACTGCGCGCCCGTCGCGGTCTCCCCTCGCCACGAGGTCCCCTGCGGGGCTCACGGCCAGGCACTGCAGACTGCCAGAGCCCGACTCCAGGATGAGCCGGACCTCCCCCGTCCCGGCATCCCAGCGACGGAGGTCCCCCAGCCGTCCGCCCGAGTACACCTCGCCCCCGTCCTTCCCGAAGGCAACACTGTAGGCGCCGGATCTGTGGCCCTCGAGCGTCCGCAGGAGATTGCCGCTCTCGAAGTCCCAGAGCAGGATCTGGCCTTCGCTTGTTCCGGTGAACGCCGCCGCGATCGACTTTCCGTCGCGGGAGGGCGCAAGGTCGGTCATGAAGCCGGCGTCTTCGGGCGCGGAGAGGGTCTTGAGGCTCCGCCACGAGGCGACCTCGACCACGGTGATCCGGTTCACTCCCTCGAACGCCTCCCCGAGGAGGAGGACGCCCCCGCCCGACCCGAATTCCGCCGCCATCGGGCGGGAATCGGCGTGGACCGTGACCTGTCCGTCGTCGAGGTCGATCATCGTGACGCCGCCGGCCTCGTCCCACGCGGCGATCCGCCGTCCGTCAGGGCTGAACACCGCGGCCTTGCCGGCGCCCTCGAACCGCCTCGCCTCCTTCCACATCCCCGTGTCCCACAGCGTGACCGCTCCGTCGCTGCCACCCATCAGGAACATCGCGCCGTCGGGGCTGAATGCGACCCCATGGTGCGCCGAGGAGTGTCCCTCCATCGTCACGAAGGACGTGTCGATGCGCTTCGCCGCCTCCACGGAGGCGTGTTCGACTTCTTCGCGCGTCGCACCGAGACCGCGGGGCCGCACCTCCGCGGGCGGAGCAAACCCCTCCACCGTGGGGAGTGCGATGCCGATCTCCGCGAGGGGCCGCGCGAGGCATTCGCGGACTTCGTCCGGGGCCGACCGGACCAGCTCCTCGAATCCCCTCCCCGTCCATCGGCAGCTTCGGTTGCCGCACGTGGCGACGATGGCCGTCGTCCGATCGGGCCAGCATGCCAGGAGGATGTTGGCCCCATCCCCCTGGAGGGACAGCCTGAGTCCGGTGTCCGCGGACCACTCGACGCGGAGGTGGCGCTTCGCCCCAACCTCCTCGACGAGACCCAGCGAGAAGGAGTGGGTCGCGCTGTCGAGCCGCAAGGCCCCCCAGAATCCAGGGCGGTCGGCGTTGTACTCGGCAGACGTGGGAGACGTCGAACTGCCGCTGCCTCCCTGCCCGCCGCCCGCGTCCATGAGGCTACGGAAGAGGGTGGCCACCGGTGGTTCGACCCGGCCGGCCAGCTCCTCGACGAGGCGATCGGGGACGCTTTCCGGGGGGAGTCCCATGCGCTCCGCCGCGCGCTTCCGTCTTCCTTCTGGGGAGTCGTCCTTCGGGGGCTGCGCCTCGCTCCACCTCGTCCAGGCCTCCTGGTCGAGGACGAGGGCGCCGTCCTCCAGCGCCAGCACGACGAGACGGCCGAGCCACGCGTCGCTCCCCTCGGCGACCGCCTCCTCCGCCCGGATTGCGGACGCCGTCAGCAAGGCGACGCAGGCGAAGGCAGGCACGGTCCTCGTATCGAACATCATCGCTCCTCCGTACGTGGCGGACTCGGAACAACCCCCGTCGTCAACCAGCGCTTGGCGCCCTTGGCGGCTTGGCGGTAAAAAAAAGGTACCTGAATCGCCTCACTCTCCCACGAGCCGCGCAAACTCCGGCCTCCCCGCGATCGACCCGAAGTCGGGGTCCTTACGCGTGTACTCCGGATGCCCCCAGCCCGCCGCGAAGGCCTGCGTGAGGGCCTGCATCGCCTCGTCCGCCTTCCCGCCGATCGCGCGGAGCGTCGCCGCCGCGTACAGGGCGTCAGCGTCCCCCGGAGCGAGCCTCGCCGCCTCCTCCGCGTCCGCAAGCGCCTCGGCGGTCTCCCCCCGCCGGTACCGCGCCGCGGCGCGGACAACGTACTCCCGCGCCGTCGAGAGCCGCTTCCGCCACAGGAGCGTCGCCTCCTGCGTCAGCCCCGCGATGAAGCGCCCCTCGCTCCCGAAGATGAGCTGGTTCTTGATTCCCATCTCCTTCGTCAGAAACGACGGGATCCCCGCCAGCTCCTCCCGCACCTCCACGAACTCGCAGACCGACAGGAGCAGCCCCGTCGACTCCGGGTCGCTCCGTGCCGCCTCCCGCAGCTTCGTCATCCCCTCCTGGTACCACGGGAAGACCCCGATCACCCTCTGCATGTCGCGGAGCGCCTTCTTCTTCTCGGGGGCGAGGAAGAGGATCCGGTCCACGTCGCGGAAGGCGTTCGACACCGTCCGGAGGATCAGCCGGTTCTTCGCGATCTCCTTGTCCATCTCGAGGAACTTGTCGAAGTGGTCCGGGCGGCTTCCGCGATAGACGCGAACGTCGCTCGCCGCCCCCTCCTTGTCCCCGACCGCGAACCTGAGGACCCCCCGCACGAAGAGCGAGCCCGTGTCGCTCGGATCCTCGTCCATGGCCGCATCCACGTCGTCGAGCCCCTTCCGGTACTCGCGGTCGTAGAACGCGAGCAAGGCCCGGAAGCGCCGATAGCGGTTCTTCGGGACCGTCATCACCGCGCGGTCGATGAACGCCCTCGCCGACCCGATGTCCCCCTGCAGGTAGGCAACCCTCGCCGACCCGTGGTCGACGTCCGGGTTCGGGCGGAGCCGTGCCGACTCCTCCAGGTCCTCCCGCGCCCCCTCGAGGTCACCGAGCGAGAACTTCGTGAACCCCCGCGTCGCCCGCCCCCACGCGGAGAGCGGGTCCAATTCGAGGCCCACGTCCAGGTCCGCGAGGGCCGCCTCGAGGTCCAGCCGCGCAGGCTCGACCGTGCGGTCCCGGACCTCACGCGCGTTCCAGCCGAAGCTGTGGAGCGATGCCCGGAGAAAAAAGACGTCCGCATGGCGGTCCGGGAGCCGCGCCAGACGGTCGAGGATTTCCTGGGCCCGCGCCCAGTCCTGCACGAGGAGCGCGAGGTGCGCCTCGCCCAGCTCCGCGTAGAGCGACCCGGGGCGTGCCTGCCCCGCGTCGCGGAAGGCCTCCCGCGCGCCCTCCGGGTCGCGGCCGTCCGCCTCCGTCCGGGCGAGGAGCATGCAGCCGCGGCGGTAGTGTGCTTCGGCCATCGCCGGGTCGAACTCCGCGGCGCGCGTGTAGTCGGCGAGCGCGTCTTCGAAGCGGCAGAGCTTCTCCTCGACGTAGCCGCGCTCGCGGTACGGCACGGCGAACGTCGGGTCCGCCTCGCAGGCCTCGGTGAGCCTCGGGAGGGCCGCCTCGAGCGCCGCGCGGGAGCGGATCGCGGACTTCGCAGGTACGGAGGCGAGCAGGTCCTGCGCCCGCGCCCTGCGGTCCTGGGCCCCCTGCTCGGCCCGGGCCACCTCCGATCGGTCCCTCGCCTCGTGGACGACGACGCCGGCAACGACGCCGGCCGCGAGGACGAGGCTGACGACGCCGACGGCCAGGCGGTGGCGGCGCGCGAGCCGCAGGAACCGCCCGAGGGCCCCGGGCGCGTGCGCGAGGACCGGCGTCCCCGCGACGTAGCGCGCCAGGTCCTCCGCCATGGCGAGCGCGGAGGCGTAGCGGCGCGCGGGCTCCTTCTCGAGGGCCTTGAGGCAGATCGCCTCGACGTCGCGCGGGACCCTCGGATTCCGCTTCGAGGGGCGTGGGGGGTCGACCTCGAGGACGCACCGGAGGAGCGCGGCGAGGTTCGGCTGCTCGAACGGCGGCGTGCCGGTGAGGGCGAAGTAGAGGACGCTCCCGAGGGAGTAGACGTCGCTCGCGGGGCCGATGTCGGCCGCCTCGCCGCCCGCCTGCTCGGGGCTCATGTATTGCGGCGTCCCGAGGAGGGCCCCGGCGACGGTCAGGTCGGCGTCGGTCGAGAGGTCGACCGCCTTGGCGAGGCCGAAGTCGCCGAGGTGGGGCTCGTCCTGGGCGTCGATGAGGAGATTGGAGGGCTTCACGTCGCGGTGGACGATCCCCTCCTCGTGCGCGGCGCGGAGGGCGCGGGCGGCCTTCTCCAGGACGCGGGCGGTCTCGACGAACCCGGGCCGTGCGCCGCCGGGACGTCCTGCCCCCGCGATCCACCTTTCGAACGGGACGCCTTCGATCAGCTCCATGGTGAAGAAGTGGCGCCCCTCGTGCTGGCCGACGTCGAAGACGGCGATCACGTTGGGATGCTTGAGGCGCCCGGCGGAGCGGGCCTCGCGGAGGAAGCGGGCGGTCTGGCTCTCCTGGTCCTCGCGCCCCTGGCAGGGGAGGAGGGTCTTGAGGGCGACGGTGCGGCAGAGGGCGGTGTCCCAGGCTCGATAGACGACGCCCATGCCGCCGTGTCCGATCACGCGTTCGATGACGTAGCGGCCGAATGGGGTGCCCTCGGGGGCTGCGGTGGTCGGCATCGGGCGGGCGGGGCCGGCGTACGCCGGCTGGGTCGGCGTGTCGGAGAGGGTGGCGTCCTCGCTGCCGGGGCGGAGGCGAGGGGCGTCGCGCAGCGTCGGGGGGTCGACCCCGTGCGTCTGGTCGTCCGGGCGCCCCGGCGTCGGCGGTTGGACGCTCACGGCGCCAGTCTACCAGCGGGACTCCATGCGTCCAATCCCCTACCGCACGATGTCCTCCAGCGGACCCACCAGGACGGTGCCGTCGCGCACGCAGTAGAAGAGCCCTGTGGGGCCAAGCACGCGGTCCAGGACGTCCGAGACACGACCGGCCGCGACGGGGAGGTCGAGGTCGCGCGCCACGAGGACCTTCATCTCGAGATCGCGCTCGAGGCGGGCGGCCAGGTCGAGCAAGGTGCCCGCGGGATACGCACACATCTGCGAGAGCTTCCATCGGATGAGCGCGTCCCCGGACGGCGCCTTCGGTCCGAGCGCCCGGACCACGTCCCCCACGGTCACGGATCGGATCGCGTCGAGCTCCACCCGCGCCGTCCCTCGCAGGCGCTGAGCGTGCACGAGCAGCGCCAGTCGGTAGGCTCGATCGTCGGTTGCCCACAAGAGCGCGGAGTCCATCCTCTCGACGTCCTCGATGCTGGCTCCCTCGAAGACCCTGCGCGCCAGGCCGTCGCTCACGAGGGCCTCCTCGAGCGAGGGCAGCCATTCGCTGGGCGCGTCGTTCAGCGTGTCGGCGCACAGCCGCCGCGTCGCGATGTCACGCCGCGCGGCCTCGATCCGCTCGCCGAGGTCCTTCCCCGCCGCTTGCGTCGCGGCGTCCGCCCAAAGCCACGCCCGGAGCGCGGGCCTTCCGACGACGCGCACGAGCAGGTCGCCAATCCGTGGGCGAGAGGGGACGAGGCAGATGACCTCGTCGGCGTCGATCCGATCGAGCGATTCGATCACCTTGAGGAGCCCGTCCACGCCGGGGGGCGGCTCGAACGGGAGCGCCGCCGCGACCACGAGCGATTCGTCCGTCACCCGAAGCCTGGACTCCGTGCCGGAGCCGTGGACCTCGGGTTCGTACATCGGGGTCGCCTGCGCCGGCAAGATGTGGACCTCGCCCGGGAGCTCCGCGCGGACCGTGTAGTAGAGGTGGCTCGTCCCCCCGGGCAGCGCATCCAAGAAGAAGAGCGTCCGATCGTCCCGGTGCTCCACGGAGGCCACCGCGATCGGCGCCGCGGCGGGGACCCCCTCCCCCTGCGTCTTTCGCGCGAAGCGGCACTTCTCGATGACCTCGCGCAGCAGGGAAAGCGCCCAGGCCGATTCGCGCGCCGGGTCTCCCCGGGCCACGCGCTCGAACGCGGCGCACCGGGCCGCCCAGCCCTCGGCGAGGTCGACGCGGTCGGTGAGGCCCTCGGCCCTCCGTTGCAGGATGCGGACGTCGGCCGAGCCGCCTTCGACCGGCTCGAACCCGTCAGCACGGGGATCGGTCACCATGACGTACTCTCTCGGGACCTCCGATCGAATCTGGAGGTGGACGAGGACCGTCCCTCCCATAGGGACCTCGCCTTCGCTCGGCCTCCACTGCTCGCCGTCCTTCACGAAGTACTCGCGCGAGAGTTCGATCCCCCGGTTCACCGCCGCCGGGTCCTCTCCGCCGAGCGTCGCCTGGAGCGACGCCGCGTAGAACGCCGAGCCCTCGCCTTCGAACGAGAGGCGGACGACCGCCTTGCCGTTCCACCCCGTGGGCGGCTCGGGGATCCTGATGCGGCCGTCGAACGACGGGTCCAGCCGTCCCGGGATCGCGAATTCCCGCGATGGGACGCCGTTCACCTCGATCCGCACACGCCTCGGCGCCCCATACGCGCCGTCCGCGGGACGGTCCAGGACGGCCGCGAGCCCCAGGATCGCGTACGCGCTCTCCAGCGTCGTTCGCCACCCCGTCCCCACGCGCTGGAGCAGCAGGAAGCGGACGGGGGCCCCGATGTCCCCGCCGCGCTCCGCCTGGATCTGCAGGAGGAACGCGGCCGTGAGGACGTCGGTCGCCGGTCTCGCCCCCGCGTGTCCCGCGAGCCGCTCGGCCTCGTCCTTCGCGCCGAGCCGCTCGCATGCCAACGCCAGCAGGACCTCGTCGGCGGGCCCGGGCTCCTCGATGCGCTCGGCCAGGGACCGCGCCAGCCGCCTCGCCGCGTCGTCCGAGGCCCCCCACGTCGATTCGTACTCGGCCAGCGCGAGGAGCGCGTACACCCTGGGGTCCACCGTCACAGGGAGGGGCGCGCGTCCCGCCGGGAGCGGCGCGCCTCCGAAGACGGTCCCCTCGAGTCGCTTCCGGAGCAGCTTCGCCCCCCGGTCCGCGACAGCGCGGTCGACGGCCACCCCCGCCTTCTTGCACAGGGAGAGGCCGTAGAGGACGTACGCGGTCATGCCGTCGTTCGTCGCGTCGTGCTCCCACCAGCCCCAGCCCCCGTCGGCGTGCTGGAACAGGTAGAGCCGCTGGAGTCCCGCGTCGACGACGGCCGGCAGTTTCTCGCTCCACCGGTGGCGACTCGTCCGGAGCGCCTTCTGCGCAGCGACCGCGGGGAGAAAGCGGCTCATTGTCTGCTCCACGCATCCGTACGGGTACTCGATCAGCGGATCGAGGGCGTCCAGGATCGCGCTGTGCAGGCCCGCGTTCACGTGGAGCTCGAGCGACGCGGTCCCGCGGATCGCCTCCTGGGGCACAGAGAAGACCTCCTCACGGGGCATCGACGCCGCGACCGATCCGGATCGCCCCTCCTGGAACGGCATCCCGTGGCGCCGCCCCGGTACCGCAATCGAGATCGCGTCGGAGGGGCCGTCGTCGCATGCGGCCCCGAAGGTGAATTCGGCCTCGGGCAGGTAGCCGGCGATCGAGACGAGGTACTGCACCTGGGCGACCTCGCCGGGCTCAATCGTCAGCGCGGGCGGGGCCGTGGTCCTCAACACGGGGAAGGGGGAGCGGAACGAGCATCGCACGGTCTGCGGCCGACCCGTGTCGTTGTGGACAAGTCCGGAGAGGGCGAGCGTGTTTCCCTCCTGCACGACGCGCGGCGTTGCCAGGCGCACGTAGAACGGCATCCGCACCACGGCGCCCTGCCTCACGACGCCGACCTTGTGGTCGCGTGTGATCCCGCGGGCGGTGAAGCGGAACCTCGTCAGACCCTCCGGGAGGCGGAAGGAGACGACGGCCGTTCCCCCCGCATCGGTCTTCAGGTGCGCGTTCCAGAATGCAGTGTCCCGGAAGTCGGACCGCGGGGGCGGGAGGGCCAAGCCGCCTCCCTGGAGCAGCATCTCCTTGCCCCCGAAGCGCCCGCCGTAGCGCCCCCCGCCGCCGCCGACGCCCATCGTCTCGAACACATCGCGCGGGGGGACCATCCCCTTCACGAACGTGGCGGCCTTCCACACGATGAACGTGCGGGGCCCCTCCCCGACGTCGAACGCCTCCTTCACGGCGAGGGGGCGCAGGAGCCGATGGAAGAACTCCCGCAGGTCGGGCGTGGCGTCTTCGTGCAGGGCGTAGATCGCCTCGTTCACGACGCCGAGCGAGAGCTCGCAGTCCGGAACCGGGCGGCCCTTCGAGTCGGTCACGCGCACCGTCGCCCTGCACACCTGTCCGGGGCGGTACTCGGCGCGGTCGGTCTCCACCTCGACGGTGAGGAACCGGTCCTCGGGCGAAACGAGCAGGCGCGCCGTGGCCCTCTCCAGGCCGTCGTTCCGCACCGCGAGGGCCACGACCTCGACGTTCGGCACATCTTCCTCGCGGACCTCGATCGGGATCTCCGCGACGCCCTCCTGGAGTGCGACGACCTGTCGGAAACGGATGCGCCCCGTGGCGAGCGTGACGAGGACGTGCCGTGCGGAGGCGTCCCCGCCCTCGACGGAGAGTCTGGCCGTGTCGCCGGAATGATAGTAGGCACGGTCGAGGTGGACACGCAGGCCCGTCCCCTGGGCCTCGGGCCGCTCGGGAACGGGGGGGGCGGGTCGCGCGGCCTCGGTCCCCTCCGCGGTGGCCTCGACCTTCGTGGACACCGAGACCTCGCGGCGCGACTCCTCCGTCGCGCGAGCCGTGACGACGTAGCGGGCGGCCACGCCGGCGTCCGTCGTGAAGCTGTAGCGGCATCGTCCGGAGTCGTCGGTCAGGAGGCTTCGGGACTCGATCCTCCGCCAGGCGCCACGTCCCCCGGCAGGGGCGGCGGAAAACCAATCGGCCGTTGCATCGGCCGGGTCCTGACCGGCCAGGGCGGAGTCGAGCGTCACCGTCACCGGGGCGTTCGCCACGGGCGTGCCCGGGAAGTACCGCACCTGGATCTCCACCTCGACGGGAGAGCCCGCCGGGACCTGCTGCGGGTGGTCGAAGGCGATCTCGAATTCGGGCTTGCGGTACTCCTCGACCTCGAAGAGCGGCTGGGCGGGGCCGTTGTTCACGCGAACCGTGTAGAGGCCCAGCTCGCAATCGACGGGCAGACAAAACGAGTCGCTCGCGGTCCCGAACTCCGTCGTGGCGCACGTGCGCGCGACGAGCACGCGCTTCGATGTGCCGTACTCGAGGAGCGCCTCGCTGCCTTCGTAGGGGTGGAGGCCCTCGGCGTCGAAGTGGCGCAGGAGGCATTTGAACGAGACCGTGTCGCCGGGCCGATAGAGGGGGCGGTCGCTGTAGACCAGGGTCTTCAGCGTCCGCGACAGCCCGTTCAGCGAGTAGATCGACTCGACGCTGGAGCAGGCCGCCGGAGGGGACGCGAAGGCCTTCACGGAGTACCGGTAGCCCGGCTTCCAGGGAGGCGCGACGGTCCAGTCGAGCAGCCCGTCCCCCCCGGTCTCCCCTCGCAGGGTCGCCTCGACGGTCGGATGCTGCTCGCGGAGCTCGGCCGCCCGCGCGAAGCCGAGCTCGTAGCCGGGGGTGGCGTCGTCGTCGGGCTGCCGACCCTCCCAGCCCGCCTCGAACCCGCGGCGATACTCCTCCGGGTCCGATCCGTCATGAGGGACCAACTCCGTCGGCTCGACGACGTAGCGACCGGTCACGGTGCCTTCGATCGGGAGGCCGGCCACGGGCCCCCCCGTCCCGCGGTCGGCGGCGAAGAGGAGGACGCGGTCCGCGGCCACCTGCTGGACGAGCGCGACGTCCGTGACGACGAATCGGGCGACGGCGAAGACGGGGCAGTAGCGGGCGTCGGCGATCAGGACATAGAGCCCGGGTCCCTGGCGGGGGACCTGGAACTCCCACATCCCCACCTCCATCGAGTTCTCCCAGATCGGCGCGAACTCGGTTTCCCACTCGTGGGCGAGCGCAAGCTCGGCTTGTCGCGCAACGAGCGTCTCGTCGTCCAGGCCGGCGAAGGCCTCCCTGCTGCCCACCCGGTACAAGCGCGCGTGGATCGGGCCTCGATACGCGGAATGGAGCATGAACCGCGCGTCGGAGGTGGAAGCGAACGGGCGGTCCGTCCGCGCCTCGAGCCGGAACTGGGCGTGATCCGTGAGGAGGAAGAGCTGCTCGGGTTGGGCGGCGATCCACTCCTCCCTGGGTGGGGGCTCGTCGTCGGGCGCGGCCTCCGGAAAGAAAATCGCGGGTTCCTCGCCAGGATCTCCGATTGGATCGTCCCGGGGGATACCAGCCCTCTCGACGACCTCGCGCGGCCGATCGATGCGGTGGCTCATGCGGGCCTGCTGGAACAGCCCCTTCACCCGGGTCGCCGCGTCGGCCTCGACGCTCGGGTCCCGCCCGAGCAGCTTCTCGACGGCGTAGTCCCACACGTGCAGCCCCTCGGGCGCCAGGCGGCGGAGGGCGGAGAGCTCCGCGAGCCTCCGGATCACACGCTTGTCGTGGAGGATCGGCCTCCACGTATCGATCGCGCGCTCGAACTGCCGCTCGCGGTAGAGGAGGTCGCCGAGCTGGAAGCGCGACTCCGCATCGGTCGGCCGGACTTCGTGGTAGGCGATCTCCCCGAGCGCGTACTGAGCTACCATCGCGAGCGATCTGGTGCGCTCGATCTCGGCGTCGACCGCCTCGCCGTGCCGCTCCGCGAGGTCCTGCCTGTCGCAGAGGGCGGAGCTCAGGCGTGCGGTGACGCGCGAGAGTTCCTCTCGAGGAGGGAGACCGGCCAGTTCCAGCCGGTAGGGCGCGAGCTCGAAGGGCGCCGGGATCGACCCATCGCGGAGGACCCTCTCGCGGAAGAGCGTGAGCCAGGCGTCGACGCGGGCCTGTGCGACGTCCTCCGCCAGGTCGCGGTCCAGGTTTGCGAGCGGGATCTCCTCGAGGATCCTGGCCGCGTCCTCCGCGGGGCTGGCCTGGGCGACATCGATCTGGGCTCGAATCGCCCGATTGGCTCTTCCGGCGAAAATGGCGGCCAGGATGCCGCAGACGACCCACAGGGCCGCCGTGGTCAGGAGGGCGAGCCACTTCCAGGGGTTCCGGGAGGGAGCGGGTGGGGTCGCGCCTTCCTCGTCCTCGGCCAGGTCCGGGCCCTCGACGCGCTCGCCGAGGCCCCGGAGGGCGGCCTCGCACGCTTGGCACTTCGCGAGGTGCCTGCGGATTCCGGCGGCCACGCGTTCGTCGAGCGTCGAGTCGAGCAGCCCTTCGAGGCGGGAGAGGGAGGGACAGGTCATGAGAGGGCCCTTCCCAATGGACGACGGTCACCGAGCGGTTTCGGCGCCTGTGACGGGAGGATCGATGGGTATGAACGGAGTGGCGTGGGCCCCGGTTCGACCCCGGTCGAGCGAGCGAGATGCGAACGGGCGTTGCGGTCAGAAGAACGACATGACCTTGGCGGTCGTCTTGAAGTGCAGCTTGGCGATCCCGTCGAGGACCTTCACGCCGTCGCGGCGGACCAGCATCCGCGCGACGTCGTCCACCTGCTGCGAGGCGCCCTTCGGCAGCCTCATGCCGACCTTCTCCGACAGCTCGTCGAGCGCGCGCAAGAACTCCTCGCGCGCCAGGACGCTCGCCGCCGCCACGGCCATGTCGGACTCCGCGCGGGGCCGCTGGACCACGTCGCGCCCCTTCGCGAGCGGCCCGAGCGCGGTGAGGACGAGCCGCTCGGCGCCGAACTGGTCGACGAGGATCTTGCGGGCCGGGGCCTGCTCCAGCACGCCGCGGATCGCCTCCGCGTGCCCCCACGCGAGGAAGTCGTTCAGGTTGCGGAAGTCGCGAAGCCGGCGGTTGTAGACCTCGGGGGGCAGGATAATCGCCTTGTGCGGCTGCCTCCGCACCTCCTCCGCGAGCTCCGGGATCTGCCGGTCGCTCAGCTCCTTGCTGTCGCGCAGTCCGTATCGACGGAGGTGCTCCGCCTGCTCGGGCGTGACCCGCACGGCCGCCACGACGAGCGGCCCGAAGTAGTCCCCCTTGCCGCTCTCGTCGCTCCCGATCCAGGGCTCATCGGGGGTCGTCGACTCGCCCGCGGTCGTCTTCGGGGTGGGCTCGTCCTTGCCCAGGACGGCTTGGAGCCGCGCCGCAAGCGCGCCGCTCCCCGACTCGAAGAAGGCCGTGCAGGAGCCGTCCTTCTTCCTGAAGAGGTTGATCGCGACGCGCCCCTCTCCGATCGCGAGGAACTTCACGCCGCCCTGCATGGGGCGGATGTCCTCGATCTCGGCGCCGGCCTTCTGGACCTCGATCTTGAGGATGGCCAGGACGGCGTCCATCGGGAGTGGGAGGCGGATGCCTTTTGCCACGGCCGCCTACCTACCGTAGCGGAGGCGCTCCGCCAGGATCTCGGGCAGCCCCGCCGAGATGATCTTCTTCGCCGCCTTGTCGATGTCGTACTTCACCCGCTTCACCCACACGACCTTCTCCTCGCTGTCGAAGAGGGCGTAGGCGGCCTCCGGGCGCTCGTCGCGCGGCTGGCCGACGCTCCCGACGTTCACCATCGTCTTCGCGCCCGTGTCGACCTTGATCTTCGTCTCCATCGTATAGGTGACGAGGCGCTTCTGGAAGAACGTCACCGGGACGTGGCTGTGGCCGAGGAAGCAGAGCGGTGTGCTCATCTGCTCGAACGACAGGTGGGCGTCGTAGCTCGTCTGGATGTACTCGAAGAGCTCGGGCGAGTGGAGCGTCGAGTGGCTGATGCAGAAGTTGTCGCAGAACTCGACGAGCTTGAGGCCGTTGAGGAACTCCTTGTCGCTCGCGGTCACCTTCTCGCGGGTCCAGAGGGCCGCCTCGCGGGCGTAGGAGTTGAAGAAGTCGACGTTCAGCTTGTCGACGGTCGCGAAGTCGTGGTTCCCCGCGACGCAGACGGCGCCCAGCTCGCGGACCTTCGCGATGCACGCGCTCGGGTCGGCGCCGTACCCGACGATGTCGCCGATGCAGATGTACTTGTCGGGCTTGTGCTTCTGGGCCTCCTCGAGGACGGCTTCGAGAGCCTCGAGGTTCGCGTGGATGTCGGCAAAGACGACGTATCTCATTGAATCTCTTTGCGCGCGAGGAGCCGGGCCCCCACGAACAGCACGAGGGCCACGTAGGCGGCCGCGTAGAGCGACGAGAGTCCCAGGTACCGGGGCGAGAGCGACCCTCCCCCCGCGACGTAATCCGACAGATTGTAGGCGTCCAGCGTCGGAAGGAGCAAGTATAGCACTCGGGCCGCCCCGCGCGCCAGCGGTCCGATAGTCGAGATCGAGTCGTGCAGGTAGCGAGAGATGTGGCCGAGCAGGTAGAGCCCGAGGCAGACGGATCCGGTGACCACCATCGGGAAGTGGAACGCCACCGCGACGCACGCCGCGCTGAGGATCGCCACCTCGAGGAACCCGAGGAGCACGCACCCGGCCGCGGGGAGGACCTCGTGCGTCCAGTAGCCTCTCATGTAGCCCCACACGACGTCGGGGTCGGCGGGGGACCTGCGGACGGCGTCCTCGAGCCCCTCCTGTCCGTCGTGCCACCAGATGGTCAGGAGGAGGGCGCAGAGGAGGAAGAGGAAGGCCGTGAAGTTCGCGCGGAGGAGTCCGAAGTACTTCCCGAGCAGGAGCTGCTCGCGCGTGACGGGCTTCGAGAGGATGGTGAGCGCCGTTCGCCGCTCCATCTCCGCGGTGACGACGGTTCCGGCCATGACGATGGAGAGGATCACGCCGCAGAGGACGACGGAGGAGACCGCCATTTCGCGGATCATCCTCCCCTCCTGCTCGAATGCGAAGAGCGTGGTCATGTTCGAGACGAGGATGAGCGCGGCGAACGAGGCGACGAGGATGTAGTAGATCGGTTGCCGGGCGGCTTCCCGATAGGTCGTGGAGGCGATGACGCGGACCTTGTCCATCGTCTCGAAAAAAAAAGGGCCGAGGGGGTGTCCGGAACAGGTCGATTATGCAGGCCCGCGGAACGACGGGTCAAGGGAAAGCTCTCCCGCGGACCCCGAAAAGGATTGTATGCGTATGCTGGTGAAAGATATAGTTCACCTTCCTGCCGGGCGTCACCGCCGCAATCCCGAGGCCTCGACCGAATCGGATGGGCAAAGTCTACGCGCTCGTGAATCAGAAGGGGGGGGTGGGGAAAACTACCTCCGCCGTCAACCTCGCCGCCCTCCTCGCGGCGAGCGGGAAGCGCACCCTCCTCCTCGACTTCGACCCGCTCGGGAACGCGACGAGCGGCTGCGGTGTCACGCAGACACGAGGGTGCGCCGAGGTGCTCTCGGGGCGTGGCGTCCTCGACGAGGCCGCCTGCGACACCGTGGTGAAGGGCCTCCAGGTCGTCCCCCCGGGGAAGGACCTCGCGAACTGGATGCGTGATCACGCGGACCTGGCGATCTCTCGCGCCGAGGAGCTCCTGGACGAGGCGCGCTCGAAGTACGACCTCGTGTTCGTCGACGCCGCGCCCGGCGCGACCGCGTTCCACATCGCGCTCGCTGTACGAGCCGACCGGATCCTCGTGCCGTGCCCCCCGGAGCCGTTTCCCGAGCAGTCGCTCCAGGCGCTCTCCGAGGTCGTACAGCGCTCGTCTTCTCGCACCGACTGGGTCGCCTTTCGTACCCTCGTCAACGGGGTGTCGCCCGCCGAGCCCTCGCCGAACATCGGCTCCCTGCCCATCCGATGGATCGGTCCCCCTGTCCCTCGCGACCCCTGGGTTCCGGAGGCCCAGCGGCAGGGGAAACCCCTCTACCTGGTTGCGCCATCTGCCCGGGCAACACATGCGTATGTGGCTATTGCAAAAGAGGTTACGCGCTATGAAGGAACGGCGACTGGGTAGAGGGCTGGAGTCGTTGCTAGGGGCGCCTGCCGAGACCGCCCCTATCTCCGATATCCTCCACATCCCGCTCGATCAGCTCACCCCCAATCCGCACCAACCTCGTAAGGTGTTCTCTGACGAGGAGATGCAGGACCTAATCCGCTCGATTCGCGAGAAGGGGATCCTCCAGCCGATCCTGGTTCGGCGAAATGGAGGGCAGTACGAGTTGATCGCGGGCGAGAGACGCCTCAGAGCCGCGAGGGAGGTCGGCCTTGCGTCCATCCCGGCGCTGGTCAAGGACCTGAACGAGGAGCAGATGCTCGAGGTCGCGCTCATCGAGAACACGCAGCGCGCCGACCTCAATCCGATCGAGCGGGCGCAGGCCTACCGCGAGCTGATGCTCCGCTTTCAGCTTACCCAGGACCAGGCCGCTGGACGATTGGGCTTGGAGCGGAGCACGGTCGCGAACTTCATCCGCCTGCTCGAGCTCTCGCCCGAGATCCAGGACGCTGTTTCACGTGGAACAATCTCGCAAGGACACGCCAGGGCGCTCCTTGCGATCAAGGACCCCATCGAGCAGATCGCCGCAGCCAAGCGAATCGAGAAGGATGGGCTCTCGGTGCGTCAGGTGGAGCACCTGGCCCGAGGTCGCAGGCGCCCCGCGGCGAGGACCAGCGTCCGCGCGGCCCATCTGTCGGAGCTGGAGGAGCGGATCCGCGGGAAGCTCGGGTCGAAGGTCCGCATCGAGGCCCACGGGTCGCGCGGGACCATCTGCATCGAGTACTACTCGCTCGAGCACTTCGAACAGATCATCCAGAAGCTCGGTGTGTAGCAGAGGACCCCGTGGCGTTCGAAGAAGACCTGAACGCGGCCATCGAGAGGTTCCTAGAGCAGAGCCAGGTCGGCGGGCGGCTCGTGGAGGCGGACCCTTCGTTGGCCAAGCCCATCGCCGACCTGGACCGCCTCTGGTGGAAGCGGGTCGAGGCCATCCTGGAGGAGAGGGTCCGAGAGAACCCCGACCAGCTTGCGTTTCCCCAGGACGACCGCCTGTTCATGGACTGTGGCTTCCTCTCCGACGCCCTGCTGCGGGAGGAGGCGCCCAGGCTGAAGACGGACCTGCTCAAGGAGCTGTACGCCGACGGCGAGGAGCGGCTCTACTACCTGAGCGAGTGGATCTCCAACCGGCTCAAGAACCACATCGCCTTGGAGGGGCTAAGGGAGACCACCGAGCAGGTCCAGCAGGCGGTCGAGGTCATCGAGTCGCCCATCCAGATGAAGCTCCGCGAGGCTCGAATCAAGCTCTACCAGGCCATGGGACCGTATTTCGAGAACCTGCCGGGGTACTCGCCGCAGGCCGTCGTCCTGCTCTCCTCAGGGAAGCTCGACGAGACGCTCTTCCGGTTTCGGGGCGAGGCACCTCCCGAGCAGACTTCACAACGAGACAGGCTCTTCGACTTGCGGTCGAGCATCCTGAACCGGGCACGCTCACGCTGCACTGCGCCCGCGCAGCTCGAGATGTTCGACCTGCTCGGCCAGGTCGACGAGCGGATGACCGCCGAGGAGAGCCTCATCTCCGGGCCAGCCGTCATCGTCGAGGAAACGACTGGCGCAGCGAATCTCGCCGAGCAAAGACGGGACTTCCTCGTCTCGGAGATCAAGATCGTCCGGTCCAACATCAAGCTCGGTGTGGCCGGGGCGGGAATCACGCGCACGCACAGCGTACTCCTCTCCGGTGACCGTCGGGCCTCGAAGCAGGACATCGCGACGCTGGTCCGGCACATTGAGGAGGTCGACCCCAAGCTGCCGGGGCGTCCGAACATCCTGATCGCCCCCTTCACAGGGAGCGGGTTCTTCGAGTGGGACCGCGACACCGTGTACATCCCGCTGATCTCGACTCGGACGGCCGAGGAGTCGGTCGTGAACGGGATCGCGAATTACCGCATCATGATCGACAACCTGCACGAGGGCGGGAAACTCAAGAAGCTGTACAAGAGCCGCTTCCTCGTGGAGGACTTCCGCGCGCAGTTCCTCAAGGACTACCGCAACTGGGTCCTTGGGATTGGCCGAGGCTTCCGTGGGGCGATGTCGCCGGAGGCCTATGAGTTCTTCCGCCAGGTCATCGGCCCGAACGTCGAGCACCTCTTCGCGCCGGCCGAGTTGATTCGCCTGACGCCGAACGAGATCCACGGACTCCGTAAGTCCTTGCGCGCCAAGATGAACCGTGGTGACGCTGCCTGCGAGGACCACCTCAAGTTGGCCTATGTCTACCATAGGGAGAACATTCCCCAGGAGGCGTTGGACCAGCTCTCGACGGCCGTGCGGATGAACCCGACGGATGGGAGGACGATGTTCGCGTACGGGTGGATGAGTCGCCGCGTCGGGAAGATCGACAAGGCGAAGCAGGCGCTCAAGGAGTGCTTCAACATCGCGCCCAACACGATCTGGCACATCTTCGCGAGCGATGAGCTCGGGAAGATCACCTAGCCACAGCCGCAAAGGACGACGATGGCCGACAAATCGAAAAGAAATGACCCGGACGAGCCCGGGACGCCGCCCCCGATGGGGATCATCCGGGATCTCCTCCTCGAAGAGGAGATGAAGGACAGCTACCTGAACTACGCGATGAGCGTCATCGTCGCGAGGGCGCTGCCGGACGTGCGCGACGGCCTGAAGCCCTCGCAGCGCCGCGTCCTGGTCGCGATGAACGACCTGAACCTCGGCCCGACCGCGAAGCACAGGAAGTGTGCGAAGATCTGCGGCGACACGAGCGGAAACTACCATCCGCACGGCGAGGCGGTCGTCTACCCGACGCTCGTCCGCATGGCGCAGGACTTCTCCATGCGGTACCCGCTCGTCAACCCGCAGGGGAACTTCGGATCCGTCGACGGCGACCCGCCCGCGGCCATGCGCTACACCGAGGCGCGCATGACCCGTTTCTCGACCATGATGCTCGAGGACCTCGAGAAGAACACCGTCGACTACGTCCCCAACTACGACGAGACCCGCGAGGAGCCCACCGTCTTCCCGAGCAAGTTCCCGAACCTCCTCGTGAACGGCTCCACGGGGATCGCCGTCGGGATGGCGACCTCGATCCCGCCGCACAACCTGCGCGAGGTGTGCGACCTGATCATCAAGGTGATGGACGACCCGGAGGTCTCCGTCGACGAGCTGATCAAGGTGATCCCGGGTCCGGACTTCCCCACGGGGGCGATCATCTGCGGCACCGCGGGGGTCCGCGAGGCGTACGAAACGGGGCGCGGCCTCATCACGGTCCGAGCGAAGCACCACGTGGAGGAGTCGAAGAGCGGAAAGAAGTTCATCGTCTACACCGAGATCCCCTACAACCAGAACAAGGCGAAGATCATCGAGAAGATCGCCGAGCTGGTGAAGGAGGAGAAGGTCGTGGGCGTCTCCGACGTCCGCGACGAGAGCGACCGCGAGGGGATGCGGATCGTCGTCGAGATGAAGAAGGGGGAGGACGAGACGATCGTCCTGAACCAGCTCTGGAGGAACACGGCGCTCCAGGACACCTTCTCGCTGAACATGATCGCCCTCGTGCACGGGCGCCCGCAGTGCCTGTCCCTGCGGCAGTTTGCGCAGGCGTACCGCGACCACCGGATGGAGGTGATCCGGAGGCGGACGAGGTTCCTGCTCGAGAAGGCGGAGGCCGAGGCGCACATCCTCGAGGGGCTCCTCATCGCCCTGGCAAACATCGATGACGTGATTGCGACGATCAAGGCCTCTCGCAGCGTGGACATCGCCGAGGCGGCCCTCGTCTCGAAGTTCAACCTCTCGGTGCTGCAGGCCCAGGCCATCCTCCGTATGCAGCTCCAGAAGCTCACGGGGCTGGAGCAGGAGAAGCTCAGGAACGAGCTGGAGGAACTCCGCGAGAAGATCGCGGGGTACAGGGCGATCCTGGCGGACGAGGCGTTGGTCCTCGACATCATCCGCGAGGACCTCTACGAGATGAAGGAGGAGTACGGCGACGACCGGCGCACGGAGATCGGCGGGCCGGCGGAGGAGTTCGCGCAGGAGGACCTGATCCCCGACGAGGAGATGGCGGTGACAGTCTCGCACGAGGGGTACATCAAGCGGCTTCCGCTGACGTCGTACCGCCGGCAGCGCCGCGGAGGGAAGGGGGTGACGGGGGCGGAGACGAAGGAGGGGGACTTCATCGAGCGCCTCTTCGTCGCCTCGACGCACGCCTACATCCTCTTCTTCACGGACCGGGGGATCGTGCACTGGAAGAAGGTGTACGAGGTGCCTCAGTTCTCGCGGACGGCGAAGGGAAGGGCGCTCGTCAACCTCCTGGAGATCGGGGACGACGTGAAGATCACGGCGGCGATCCCGGTCCGCTCGTTCGAGGGCGGCTTCATCGTGATGGCGACGGAGAAGGGGTTCATCAAGAAGACGGCGCTGGAGGAGTACGGGAACCCGCGGAAGGCCGGGATCATCGCGATCCGACTGGAGGAGGGGGACCGGCTGATCGGGGTGAGGGTCACGACGGGGCAAGACAAGATCATCCTCGGCAGCGAGGACGGGATGGCGATCCAGTTCTCGGAGGGGGACGCCCGGCCGATGGGGAGGGCGACCTACGGCGTCGGGGGGATGAGGATCCGGGAGGGGGACAAGGTCAAGGACATGGTCATCGTCGAGCCGCAGGCGACGCTGCTGACGGTGTGCGAGAACGGCTACGGGAAGCGGACGCCTTTCGACGAGTACCGCGACCAGTCGCGCAACGGCCTGGGGGTGATCAACATCGCGACCTCGGAGCGGAATGGAAAGGTGGTGGGGCTGAAGGTGGTGCGCGAGACGGACGACGTGATGCTGATCACGCAGGGGGGGATGGTGATCAGGACCAGCGTGAAGTCGATCCGCGTGCAGGGGCGGAACACGCAGGGGGTGAAGCTGATCTCGCTGGACGAGGGGGACAAGCTGGTTGCGCTCGCGCGGGTGGCGCAGGAGGAGAACGGCGATGCCGAGGACGCGGGATCGGCTGCCGAGCCGGAGCCCGAGGTCGGGCCGCCCTCCGCCCCGGACGCGGCGGGCTCCTCGGACGCGCCCGAGGCCGATCCGCCGGCCCCGCCCCCGGTCGCGGGCGAGGGGCAGTAGGGCGTCTGCCCGGCATCTTTTGAACCGCCAAGCCCGCCAAGGTCGCCAAGACTTGGCGTCCCTGGCGCCTCGGCGGTGATAGCGGGAGGCGGAATCGACTTCGCGCCTGAAGACGGCGTTCCATCGGCCCCCGGCCCAGGCGGTTGGCCCGGCTGGGGCGCGGGGCCCTGCCGACCTGCCTCTTGCCATCAGGCGTCGGAACTGTCACACTCATTGACGAGGTGACAAATGACAGCCGTTCGAGCCACCATGGGTGCCAATGGACGAATCGTGATCCCCGTCGCATTCCGACGCGTCCTGAATCTCCAGGCAGGAGCAGAACTCGTCCTGGTGCCCTCGGGAGTGGAGCTTCGCCTGATCCCGACGGCACAGGCCGTAAAGAGCGCTCAGGCGCTTGTGAGACGCCATGTCCGCAAAGGCCGGAGCCTGGCGAAGGAGCTCCGTGCCGAGCGCCGGCTGGAGGCCGACCGTGAGTAGGGTGGTCCTGGCCACGTCGGCCCTCCTTGCGATGCTCAATGACGAGCCCGGCGCCGATCGCGTAGCCAAGGTCCTGCCGGACGCGGTCATCTCGGCCGTGAATCTGTCCGAGGTGGTGGCAAAGCTGACGGAGGCGGGCATGCCCGAGAACGAGGTCCGCGAGGCGCTGGATCCGCTCGGCCTCGAGGTCGTTCCCTTCGACGAAACGCTGGCCTACGCCGCTGGTGAACTCCGTCCAAAGACCCGATCACTCGGCCTCTCCCTCGGGGACCGGGCCTGCCTGGCGCTCGGAGTGGCCTTGAAGCTGCCGGTGCTCACCACGGACGGCGCGTGGCGAAAGGTCGGGGTGCCCGTGCGGGTGGAGGTCATCCGGTGAACTTGGACAGAGATCTTCCAGCCGAGCCCGGGCCCGAGTGGGCGACACTGACCGCCGCCTGCCTGGCCGCCGCGTCGTGGTACTTCCTCTGCGCCGCGATGGACCAGTCCCGGGCGATGGAGAAGATCTTCGTGACCCTCGGAGTCGAATTGCCCTGGCCGACGAAGGCAGCGGTCGCATTGGGCCACGCATGGCTGACCGTCCCCAGCCCCGTGCCCCTGTGCGTGGGGCTCGCCGGGTTGGCGTACGTAGCAGCCACGTGCCGGGGGTCTCAGCGCTCCCGTCGTCGGCTTCTCGCCTTCGCCGCGGCCGCGACCCTCGTCTTCGCCGCCGTCCACCTCTCGCGCATGTGCGTTATCTGGAGGGTCCAAACGGCCCTCCGCAACCGGTGAGATTCTCGGGCTGACTTGCGCGTCGAGCAAGCACGGCGCCTCAACTCGGCCCACGTCTCGCCCCGCGACGAACCATGGGGCCCCAAGTCCTGCCTTGAGGCCCTCCATCGCGCAGGATCTTGGCGAGCTTGGCGTCCTTGGCGGTTCCAAGAAGATGCCTGACCGCGCCGCGAACCTGGATCGGAGCCGCGGGTTCCAAGTACAGTGTGCGAGGGGGCGATTCGGGCCCTGACGCCAAGCAGCGGTTGTGCAGCAGGGCGATCTTCCATGAGATCTGCTCGCCCTGCCGCGACCCCCGTACTGCGAATCGGGATGTCATCGGGCCCCGCCCCCCCGCACACTTCCGTCCGAGGAAACCACCATGGCATCCACCCACATCATCAAGGAGGCGACCTGCGGCCTGCTGTACGAGAACGGCGTCCTCGTCCGCGTGCTCCCTCCCGGGAAGCACAAGCTCCCGTCGTGGCCCTGGTCGCCCAGGCGTGAACTGGTCCGCGTCGACCTCCGCGAGCGCTCCTCGACCATCAAGAACCAGGAGATCCTCACGGCCGACAAGGTCGCCGTCCGGATCTCCCTGCTCGTCTACTTCAAGGTCGTCGACGCCAAGGCCGCCCACCACAATGTCGAGGCCTTCGAGGAGCGGATCTACGAGGACGTCCAGCTCGCCGCCCGCCGGTTCCTCGCGACGCGGACGCTGGATCAGATCCTCCGCGACCGGAACGAGATCTCGAACGCGATCCGCGAGGACGTGGGCGCCGCTGCACAGGCCTACGGCGTCGAGATCCGCCGGGCGGACGTGAAGGACCTCGTCTTCCCCGGCAACCTCCGCGAGATCATGAACCGCGTCATCGAGACGGAGCGCGACGGGGAGGCGAAGCTCATCGAGGCGACCAAGCGCGCGGAGGTCGTCCGCATCGAGGCCGAGTCGCAGGCGCGGGCCATGCACCAGCGGCTGGAGGCCGAGGAGAAGACCGCGCGGCTCCTCGCCGAGAACCCGCAGCTCCTTCGTCTGCGCGAGCTCGATGTCCTCCGCGAGATCGGGATGAAGGGCGGGAACCACTTCTACGTCGGCGTCGACAAGTTGATCGACCGAAAGGACCCCTCGGCGCGCGGGTAGTCGCGGCGAGGCCGGGGCGCGCCCCGCCGCTCGTTGACACCCCCCGGGCGGTCGTCTACGATCCCAGTCCCCGTCACGCCGCTGCGGAGGACGCCATGTCCGTCCGGGCCCATCTCCTGCTGATCGCCGTGCTTGTCGGCTCGCAGGCCTTCGCCGAGGACCGGTCACCGATCGAACTCGGCAAGAAGACGTGGGCGGGGAACTGCGCCGCCTGCCACTACGTCCCCGACGCCGCCCTCCGGTACGACCGCATGTGGCTCGGGATGATCGCCTCCACCACCTGAGTCGAACCGGGCGCCGACGGTTCGTCGGAGGAGATCAGGCGAAGCCTGGAGGCTTTTCTCGCGGAGGCCCCGCCTGCCCCCAGGGTCGAGGACGGCGCCGCGACCACGCCGGGCTCGGGTACGGTGACGACGTCGTACGATCGCGGCTCCATCTACCTCCTGCCCGTCGACGCGACGCACGGCCTCGATCCGGCCCGCATCGTCTGGAAGCAGGACGACCAGGCGAAGCCGCGCCCCGTCCATGCGGGCGTCTACCGCCTCGCGAACTTCCAGATCGAACGTGAGTCGGGGGGCCGGGACTGGATCCTGTCGGCGACCGCCCCCGATGGTCCCGAAGTCGTCGTGCACGACGGGCAGGAAACCGCGATCGACATCTCGCCGCACGTGCGGATCGGGTGGGAGGGCCGCCTCGACGGGAAGCGCTACGCCCTCTCCCTGGGCCTCACCGGCCACGCGGGCATGGAACTCTCCCTCTTCGACACGGCGATCCAAGGCACCGACCCGAGGGTCCCTGCGCGGTTCGAGCTGAGGGAGCGGGACGGGACCGTCGTCACCGCGGGAACCCTCGTCTACGGCTGAGGCGGCAAGGGCGAGGCGGCCGGTACGGTCGCCCCCAAGGCCCTCCCGGTGCGCGCACGACTCCTCCTCGAGACGGGGCCGTTCGAGATGGAGGGCGACCTCGAGGTCAATCTCGAGGCCCCCCGGTAGCGAGACGACGGGGGGTGCATGACCGCACTTGCGATGAGCCCCTTCGCGTTCCCCTTCCCTCTCCCAGGCGTCTCAACGCGCTGGGAAAGGGAAGGGGAAGGGGAACGGGAAGGGGCTCATCGCAAGTGCGGTCTTGCATCCGACGGCGGGCTTGCGGTTGACAGCCGGGGCGGAATCCCCGAGAATCCGCCTCCCCGTTTCCTTTTCCCTGCGGCCCTGCCACGTTGACGTCCTCCCCCCGAGAGCCGCTCGCCCGCACCCTCCTCCACTACGCGTCCGGGCGCCTGTTCAAGCACGTCCTCGGCGTCGTCGTCGCGTTCCTCCGGCCGAAGCTCCTCTCTCCGGACCACTACGGCGTCTGGACGCTCCTCAGGACCCTTCCGAGCTATGCCTCGTACTCACACCTCGGCGCGCGCAGCTCCATGCGCCTCCTCGTCCCCCAGCACCTCGCCCGACAGGAGCAGGACCGGGTCGTCGAAATCACCGACGCGACGTACGCGGGGTCTTCGATGCTCAACGGCCTCGTCGCACTCGCGCTCGTCGCCGCGGCCGCGTGGCCCGGGCTGCGAATGGAGACCCGCATCGGCCTCGTCTGCATGGCCGGAGTCGTGCTCCTCCAGTTCGCCGAGGAGTTCGCCATCAGCATCCTGCGCGCCCACGAGCGCTTCCCCGCCGTGAACGCAGCCACCTACCTCGGGACCAGCGTCACGCTCGTCCTGAGCCTGCCCGGTCTCTACTGGTTCGGGCTCTACGGGCTCTTCGCCTCCATTCTCTTCTCCCACGCCGCCGTCCTCTTGTACCTGCGCAGCCGCACCCCCGTTCGTCCCAGGTGGAGGTGGAACGGACCGCTCTTCCGCGACCTCGTCCGCCGAGGCTTTCCCGTGGCCCTCACCAACATCGTCCTCCTCCTGGTCCAGACGGCGGACCGCTTCGTCGTGGGAGGGATGCTCGGGACCGAGGCCCTCGGCCAGTACGGCATCGCCGTGTTCGTCATCGGCTTCCTCTCGAACGTCCCAGGCGCGGCCCGGGAGGTCCTGGAGCCGCGCATGATGAAGGAGCTCGAGTCGGGCGACTCCGTCGGCGTGCTCGAGGAGTACGTCCTCAAGCCGCTCGTCAACACCGCGTGGCTCATGCCGTTCCTGATCGGCCCGATGTTCCTGCTCCTGCCGGTGCTCCTCCCGCTCGTCCTGCCGAAGTACGCCGACGGCGTGGTCCCCACGCAGGTCCTCCTCTGCGGCGCGTACTACCTGACGCTTTCCTTCGTGACGCACACGCTCATCTTCGCGCGGAGCTGGCAGTGGGCCGCCGTCGCCATCGTGGTCGCGGTCCTCGCCCTCGACGTGGGGCTCGGCGCGGCCGCCGTGAAGCTCGGGTTCGGCCTCCCGGGCGTCGCCGCCGCCAGCAGCCTCGCCTTCCTGGCGCTCTTCGCCGGGCTGTTCGCCCTCTGCACGGCGCGGACGCGGGAACGCGGGAACGAGTGGGGACGGACCACCGTCGCCGCCCTCCTGGCGCTCCCCGTCGCCGCCGCGATCGCCGCGGGCCTCCTCGCGATCGTCCCGTTCGTCGTCGCGGGCCGCCTCGCCTCGGCGTGCGTCGAGACCGCGGCGTTCCTCGTCCTCTTCGCGGCCTTTCATCGGTGGGCCTCCGGCCGCTTCCGCTTGATCGCGCGCTGGCCTGGAAAGGAGCATACGCCCGCGCCATGAAGACGAGCGTCATCATCCCCACCTATCACCGTCCGCGCGAACTGCGCGATTGCCTCCTCTCGATCCTCGCGCAGACGCTCCTCCCCACCGAGGTGCTCGTCATCGACGACGGGCGCCTGGAGGAGTGGCCCCTCGAACGGGAGTTCCGTGACCGCGGGGTCGCCTATCGGGGCTTCCGCAAGGAGACGCCGGGTCTGACGGCGTCGCGCAACCTCGGGGTCCGCGAGGCCGCCGGCGACGTGATCTTCTTCCTCGACGACGACACGACGCTCTACCCCGACTACCTGGAGCAGGTTCTCCGCGTCTACGAGGCCGACACGATGCGCGAGGTCGGCGCCGTCGGAGGCGTCATCGCAAACGTCAAGCCGCTCACCTGGCCGCGCCGCGTGCGGCACGCCTTCGACGTCTTCTTCCTCCAGAGCGGCACGCGCGAGGGGTCGATCTTGCCCTCCGGCTTCGGAGTCGACTACGGGAGCACGCCCTACCCGCTGAGGGGGCCCACGCGCGTGCAGTTCCTGGCGGGAGGCGTCAGCTCGTACCGCCGCGAGGTCTTCGACGGGATGTCCTTCGACGAGAGCTTCCAAGGGTACGGCCTCGGGGAGGACAAGGACTTCACGTTCCGCCTCTCGAAGCGGCGCCGCCTCGTGGTCACCCCGTTCGCGCGGCTCGACCACCACGAGGCGCCCCAGATGAGGTACGACAAGCGGCGGCGGGGGCGCGAGAAGGTCCTCTTCCAGTATCGGTTCTTCCGGGACCACGTGCGGCGCGGCTGGGTGAGCTGGCTCTTCCTCGGCCACGCCCTCTTCGGCTACCTCCTCGCCCGCACGGCGATCATGGTCCTCTCGCGCGATCTGGAGGAGTCCGACCGCGTGCGCGGGGTCCTATCGGCGATCGCCGACATCCTGCGCGGGCGCGCCGACGCCTAGTGACCCGTCAGGGCCAATCCTGGCGGTTGGATGGGGACACGAGCCGAAAACCCAGATCCAAAATCCAAGATCCCAACGAAATCCCACAACCCAGCGCGGGCTCCGCCCGCAACCCAAACCTTGAGATTCCGTCAGGCTGCCGAGCGTAGCGAGGCAGCCGTTCTTTCTAAGTAGACACGGCGCTCATCCATCCGTAGATGGGGAGTTG
>ORMF011161632.1_pt1 | contig 57622 bp, 57 predicted proteins | sample 1779871 | NCBI WGS metagenome assembly ORMF01 (sample SAMEA104232316, study PRJEB22302) | groundwater metagenome | biome: forest; feature: aquifer; material: groundwater | place: USA | collected 2011-08-07 | depth 5.4 m | reverse complement strand
GATGCGATTCATCCCTTCGGCCGTCTCCTCGGTGGACTTTTTGCCGCTCTGGGAGATCTGCGCGACTTTCTGGGCGGTCTCGGCGACCGTCTTGGCTTTCTGGTTGGAGACTTGAGCGGTCTGCCGGACCTCTTCGACCGTAGTCGTCGTCTCGCTCACCGCCGTGGCGGTCTCGGTGGCGCTGGCCGCAAACTGGGTCGTCGCGGTCGAGATTTCATTGGCGGATGAACCCAGGACGTTGACGCCTTCCGTCAGGTCGGCCGTCAACCGCTGCAAATTCTCCACCATGGACGCAAAAGCATTGCCCAAAACATCCTTGTCCGATTGCGGCTGGACTTTCACGCGCAGGTCGCCGGCGGCAATCTTGCCGGCTACTCCGGCCACGCCTTTCAGGGAGTCCGTCATCCGGGCAAAAGTCTGCGCCAGAATGCCGACTTCATCCTGACGGTTGTTCATGGAGAGTGTGACGCTGAGGTCTCCAGCGGCGATCCGTTCCGCCGTCGCGGAGATTTCCTTGAGTGGAACAGCAATGATTCGGCTCAAGAACACAACCAACACCACTGAAATCAGGATAGCCGATAATCCAACCACTAAAAAAGTGAACATTGCCTGGCTGGCGGACCGGCTTGCTTGCTGCTGCGCTTCATCAGATAGGATTTTTGCAAAGTCGTGCATTTTCACGTATTGTTCCTGGTTAATTCCACCCAGCGCCAAGGATTTCGCGTCCTCGATCTTGCCCGCGAGAATCAAAGGAATAACCTGTTCATCCCGCGTTTGACTACGAGCGTTTCGGATTTCGGCCAATTCGCCGAGCCGGCTAAGAGTTTTTGAGTCATCACGGAAGAGATCGGTAAGCGTTTGAAAGAGCTTGTCATTCTCTTTCGATATTTCTTTAATCTGCTGATGACCCGCCTCCTGTTCCGCGATGTTGGTGACGGACATCATTGTCAGCACCGCGGCTCGCTGGGCGTTATTGTTGGCTTCTAAATCCGACAGGGTTAAGGCTACGCGATAATTCCGCTGAATCACGGAAATGCCTGAGTAAGCCGTCATGATCGCGACGGCCATGAAGAAAATGATCAGTCCAAATGCGGCGAAAAGTTTCGTGCCTGTTTTAAGATTGATAAACCATTTCATGAGATGATTCCTTTTGGGTTTACTCTCTGGATCCGTTCACGTTTCCACCTCTTCATGCACAATGATTTTCCGGTCCGCCAGAATCCGCGCGGCATCGAGAATCACCAGCCGCTCCGCCGTCACACCCTTCAAATATTCGGCGCGGATGCCGGTGAGCGTAGGCAGGGAGGGCTGAATCGCGTCCATTGGAATGGACCGCACGCCGGCCACGGTGTCGGCCAGGATGCCGAATTCCATTTCCTCCGCGTAAACGAGAAGGATCTTATGCGCGTCGGTAATCCCCGGCTCCGGCAGGTCAAAGAATTTCTTGATGTCGATGACCGGCAAGATACGCCCGCGCACGTTGACGATGCCGGCCACAAAGGGCGGCGTGCCGGGCAGCGGCGTCAGGTCTTCCAACGGATGGACTTCCCGCACGTAGGACGCCTCGATCGCATACCGCTCGTGAGCCAGTCCGAACTCGATGACATCGAGAGCGGCGGCCACGGCTTGCCGGTTTTCGGGTTCGCGGGCGAGTGCTTTCGCCCGGGCCCGCAGAATTTCGGATTTTTCGTTTTTCATTTCGCGTTTCACGTTGAAGCTCCCGTCTCCGCATGCCTCATCGCGGTTATGATTTCCGAAAGTCTGCCGGCGGTGATGCCTTCTGATTCAGGCAGGACTTCGTCTTGCGGCCGCCCGCGGGTGAGCGCGAGCGCGTTCTCAAAGTGCTTGTCCGCTTCGCGGAACTTCCCCTCGTGTCGGGCGAGGTTGCCGAGCGCAAAATGCGCCGGCACGAAATCCGGATTCAAATAAAGCGCCCGTTTGAACGACTGAGCCGATTCGATCAGGCTGCCTTGTTCGTGCAGGACGCTGGCGCGCAGATAATGGGCGCCGGGATTTAATTTGTCGGCCGCGATCGCTTTGTCACACCAAACGAGCGCCTCGGCCAGCTTGCCTTGATTGGCCAGGGCCCGCGCCATGAGCGCCATCGCCTGCGGTTCAACCGGTGGAGAGGAGAGCGGCGCGGCGAGTGTCTCCGCCGTTTCGGCATAGCGGCCTTGTTCGTAAAGCGCGAAGGCCTGGTCGTAAGCGCCGGGCGGCGGTTCCGCCGTTGTGGGTTCTGCCGGTTCCTGAGGCTCCGCCGCGACCGTTTCCAAAACGAGTTCGGTCTGCGGCTCAAAAAACACCGGCCCGGTTTCTTCCACCTGCGGGGCGCGCCTGTCCACCGGCCGGGTCCGGGCGCTGTCTTTCCGGTAGAGAACGGCGCCGTCGAAATTCACCGGCACGAACTGCGGAAACAGAACGTGCGAGGTCTCGCTGGGGCTGAGCACCAGCCAGCCGCCTTCCGTGAGACAACGGTAAAAATTCTCAATGACTTTTTTCACCTGTTCCGGAGCGAAATAAATCAGCACATTGCGGCAGAAGATGATGTCCATCGCGTTGGTGTCGTTGAGCAGCGACGGATAAACATCCTCCGCCAGGTTGATGTGGGAGAAACTCACCATCCGTTTGATTTCCGGCAGAATCTCCCAATGCTCGTTTTCAACTTTCTCAAAATGCCCTTCCTTGAGCCACGACGGCGCATTCCGAAATGACCACTCAGTGAATACGCCCTTGGAAGCCTTTTGCAGAAAGCGCGGATTGATGTCACTGCCCAGAATCGTCACGTGCCAATCCGCGAAGTCGGGGAGGGTTTTCCGGAGCGAAATGGCTATGGAATACGGTTCTTCGCCCGAACAACAGGCCGCGCTCCAGAGGCGCAGCCGCTGTTCGCCTCCCCGGCGCAGTTGCGCCAATTCCGGGAGCACATGTTCCTCAAAAATCTCGAAAGTTCTCTTCTCGCGGAAAAAATAAGTTTCTCCGACCGTGAGACTGCCGGCCAAAATCTCGATCTGGCTCCGGGTCAACGGCGCGGACATGAGCCACTGGATACAGTCGGCGACGTCCTCAAATCCAAACTCGCGGGCCGCCGAGCGAATGCCCCTTTGCAAATCCGCCTCGCGCTCCGGTGGAAAGTGCAGGCCCATCTGTTCGGCCACAAACCGGCTGAATCGGGAAAAGACCGGGTCCGGAACAGACTGGACGGTCATGGCGTGGTTTCTTCCGGCTTCATCGCGTCCGCCAGCGCCTGCTCTTCGTCCAGGGACAGAAACCGGTCGAGGTCGTGCACGAAAATCATCCCGTCCGGAAGTTTGAGAACGCCTTCAACGTGCTCCAGACCCGGCAGGATTTTCTCCGACGCCACCACCTGGGCTTCGGGGCACGGTACGACATCGTTGACTGCGTCCACCATCAACGCGACCGTCCGCCGCGAGGTGCGGGCGATGATGAATTGGTCGCTCAGCTCGACTTCCCGCTCCGGCAGGCGGAAGCGTTTCCGCACATTGACGACCGGAACAATCCGACCCTGCGCGTTGATCATCCCGAGCACGATCTCCGGCGCTTTGGGCACGGGCGTGATCTCCACCGCCCGGACCACGCGCTCCACCGCCGCGAGGCGCAATGCATAACGCTGCTCATCCAGCGTAAACACCACGAGTTCAGGCGACGAGTTTATCGGTTTTGCCAATTCATTCATCTGTCGGCACTTCTCTTTTTGCTAGAAAAATTCGTGTAAAAAATTACAGATTTCATAAGATGCGCTGTGCTTTGATAAGTTGTGGCCCCGATAAAACGAGGATCACAAGCCCAATCACAAAGGGCGTGCCTATCAATCTCTGCTGCGACCACTTGCTGTCAGCCACAGAGCCACCCAAGCATTGTGCATACCCGTGAATAAAAAACTTGGCACGCCAGGAAAATAACCACCGACACCATCGCGAGGGTATAGGTAACGGACTCCACCGAGCGAATGTTCTGATGCAAATCCATCTTTAAGATCATGTTCTCAGAAAACCTTGCTGATAATCGTCCATATTTTGAACATTAACTCCCACTTTTCAATAAGGCATTACTCAATTTTAAGCAGTATTATACATATGGGGGGGGGTATAAGTCTATTTCAATTTAATAAATCAGTGGAGAGTAAAGGTGCATGGTATCCACTTTCCTGCCCCTGGTAATTAAAGATTCATCTATCCGATCCAGTGCTCATGCGTCTAGTTTCGCCTAGATGCGTCTAATGGAGGCAGTGATGGTATCCCAGCGGTATCCCAAGCCCTTTTTTGGGCCTTTCAACTCGAGTCTTCCCTTTGCAAATAAAAGAGTTACGTTAACGTACACCCCAGATTTTGTGCATCTGCGGAATGACACGAACGTCATGCAGGGCGGCTTTGGCTAAAGGAAAGATCTCCGTTTCGATCAGCTTCAGGGAATCGGTGTTGATGCCGACGGGGTCGGAGAGGGGTTGGAGGATGAACGGCAGGCGCGGGTTCACGGCGGCGACGAGGGCGACCGCGCGCTTCATCTCGTCATAGAGCGTGCCGGGGGTCACGACCACCTTCACGAAGACCTCTTTGCGGATAGCCACTTTCAAGAACGCCTCGTGCTCCTCCCAGTATTCGCGGTCGCCGGTGCTCGACGGAGGCTTCAGGTCCATCGCAACGATGTCGCACCAGGCGATGACCTTGGAGAGCTCCGCGGGCAGAGTGCCGTTGGTCTCGAGGTAGGTCACAAGACCCCGCTCTTTCAGCTTGGGCAGGAAGTTCTCGAGGAACGGCGTGTAGAACAGCGGTTCGCCGCCGGTCAGCGACACCGAATGGTGCCCTCCCGAGGCGCGCTCCTGCGCCTCGACCTCGAGCACCAGGCGATCGAGCGGGTAGAGATCGAAACGCTCGGCCTTCATTTTATCCAGCTCGTCGCAGTAGCCGCAGTGCATGTTGCAGCGCCCGAAACGAACGAAGATCTGCTTCACCCCGAGGTAGGGCCCTTCCCCCTGCAGAGAGCTGAAGATCTCACTAAGTTCCGTCTCGGTGCGGCGGTCGCGAATTTTCACGGGTTTAGGCATAGTAGCTGGCCCGCGCGTCGGGCGTCTCCCAGACGGTGACTTTGAGGATGCGCGCTTTGCCCGGGTCGAACTCGGATTTGAGGCGGTCGTGGATCAGTTTGGCGATGTTCTCGGTGGAGGGATTGAGCTTTTCCCCCGAGAAAGCCGGGTGGTCGTTGAAACAGCGCTCGGCCAGCTCCTGGAGCACTTTTTTAAGCGCGGGTTTCAAGGCCTCGAAATCCACCACCACCCCCATCGGATCGAGCCCCTCGGAGCGCACGGTCACCTCGACCTTCCAGTTGTGCCCGTGCCGCTTTTCCCATGTGCCGTCATACAGCTTGAGAAAGTGAGCCGCCGGAAACTCGCCTTCCACCACGACCTCGAACATCGCGTCCTCCTAGGGCTTCCCCGCCTTCGCGGGACGGCGCGGCGGCGCTACGAGGTGCGGCGAGACGGCGGCCGACGGCTCCCCCACCTTCGCGACCGACTCGATCGAGCGGCCGAGGAAGCGCTCGCCCAGGGTTCGGAACGATTCGGGCTCGTCGGAAACATAGAAGCGCGTGGTGGCCGCGCCCCGTTTGCGGCGAGCGCTCACGCCCATCTCGCCGAGAAGCCGCCGCGACTCCTTGGCGGTCTCTTCGGCGGAATTGACGAGTTTGACGCGGGGTCCGAGCACCTTGCGGATCGCCCCTTCGAGGAGCGGGTAATGGGTGCATCCGAGGATCAGCGTGTCGATCTTGAAATTTTTTAGGCCGTCGAGATAGGTCCGCGCGACCCGGTTCACCACGTCGCCGTCAAGCCATCCCTCCTCGACGAACGGCACAAAGAGCGGACAGGCCTCGCTGTAGACCCGCACCGAGGGGTCGATCCGCTTGAGACACGCCTCGTACGCGCCGCTGCCGATCGTGGCCTTGGTGCCGATCACGCCGATGCGTCCGCTGCGGGTGGACTCGAGCGCCTGCCGCGCGCCGGGCTCGATCACGCCGATGATCGGCACCTCGAAGCGGTCCTTCAGGGCCTCCAGCGCCAGCGACGAGGCGGTGTTGCAGGCGACGATCACGAGCTTCACGTCGAAACTTTGCAGGAAGCTCACGTTGTCGACGGAGAACTTGGTGATGGTCTCTTTGGATTTCGTGCCGTAGGGCACGCGCGCGGTGTCGCCGAAGTAGACGACGTCCTCGGCGCCCAGCTCGTGGCGCACGGCCTTTAAGACCGTCAGTCCCCCGATGCCCGAATCGAAGATGCCGATCGGCCGCGACGCGGCGGCGGAGGGCGCCTGTCCGTTGGAGGCCGAATGGGCGCGCGTCATGACGCGGCGTCCTTTCTCTCGACCTCTTCCTTGAAAGCCAGGATGCCGTCGGCGACGGCGTCGGCCAGGCGGCGGCGATAGAGCGGGCTGCGCAGGAGCCTCTCGTCCTCGCGGTGGGTCAGGTAGCCGGTCTCCACGAGGATGGACGGGCAGTCGGACCATTTGAGCACCCGGAAACCGGCGTCCTTGAGCCGTCGCAGGCTCGCCAGGCCTGTCCGCAGGGCCGAATCGTTCACGAGCTCCGCGGCCCGACGCGCGCGGCGGCGGTTCTCCGAGGCGCGCAGGTCCCAGAGCACCGTGCGGAGGTCTTCCGAGGCGTTCGGCGCGAAGCCTCCCGAGCGCGACGGGGGCGCGCCTGCTTGAGCGCGGCGCGCGGCCACGCCCGCGTCGTCGGCGTCCGGGGCCAGATAGTAGGTCTCGAAACCACGGAGCGTGCGCGAGGTCGAGGCGTTGGCGTGGACGCTCACGAAAAGGTCCGCCTGGTGGCGCCCCGCGAACGTGGCGCGCCGGTCGAGCTCCACGAACACGTCCCGGTCGCGCGTCATCACCACCTCGAGCCCGCGCGCCTCGAGCGAACTTTTCAGGTGCCTCGCGATGTCGAGCACGACAAATTTTTCCTCCAGGCCCCAGGGGCTGATGGCGCCGGTGTCTTCCCCGCCATGCCCCGCGTCGACCACCACCCGCCGGAAGGTCCGCGGCGCCGGCGCGGACGCCGGGGCTACCGGGGCGGCGGATGCACGGGGCCGGGGAGCCGGAGCGGCCGCGGTGAAGGCCTCGACCACCGACGCCGGCAGGATCACCTTCCCGTCCTCGAGACGCACGCGCTCGCGCAGGCGAAAGAGCCCGGCGGGCCCGAACGCGTACTCGCTGCCCACGTGGAAGGTGAAGCGTTCGGCGCCTCTTTCTAGGAACGCGTTGCGCAGGAAGGGGTCGAAACGGTAAACGAAACCGTGTTCGCGCGCGAGAGCCTCGGCGGCGGTGACGGTCGGCGCGGCCGCCGACACGCCTGTCAGGAAAGGAATGAGGAGCAGGGCGAGCGCGAACGCTCTCCGGGCGGAGCGCGGGAGGGCGCGCGTCACGGGCGGCCGGCGGCGATCGTGGCGCCGTGCCGGCGGACCACCGGCAAAGTAAGCGTGAAGGTCGTCCCCTTGCCTTCGGCCGACTCGGCGTGGATCGAGCCGTCGTGCCGCCGGATGATACCGTATGAGACCGAGAGCCCCAGCCCCGCGCCGGGGGTGGTGTCGGTGCCGCCGCCGAGGACGCCCTTCGTGGTCACGAAGGGCTCGAAGATCCTGGGCAGCATGTCCGCGGAGATGCCGCGTCCGGTGTCCCGGCAGACGATCACCAGGCACCCTTCCTCGCGCGGCTTTTCCTTGGCCGGATCGTCCTGACAGAACGGCCCCGGACAGCCGCAGGGCTTGAGCGACACGAACAGTTCGCGCTTGGCGCTGCCGCGCATCGCCTCGGCCGCGTTCTTGAAAAGGTGGACGAACACCTGTGAGAGCTGGCCCGGATAACCCTCGGCCGGCGGGGACGGATGCAGGTCCGTGACGACCGTGATGCCGGCGTCTTCGAAGGTCTTCGCCATCAGGTCGAGGTTCTGCCGTAACAGTTCCTCCACCTGGAACGTTTCGCGCTTCTGCTGGCCTTCCTTCTTGGCGAACTCCATGAGCCCCTTGGCGATCTTGCGGCCGCGCGCGGTGCAGAACTCGATCGTCCCCAACAGTTCCTGCAGGACCGCCGACTTCTCGCGGGCCGCCGCCAGCTCCGCGGTCGCGCTGATGATCTGCAGGATGTTGTTGAACTCGTGCGCCACCCCCGCCGCCAGCGTGCCGACCGCCGACATCTTGGAGCTCTCGGCCAGCGCCGCCTGGGCGTGACGCAGTTCCTCGTTCAGGACCTTCTGGCGGTCCTGAAAACGCTTGATCCGCAGCTGCGCCTCGACGCGGGCGTTGGTCTCGACCGCGTTGATCGGCTTCACCAGATAGTCGTTGGCGCCCATGTTGAACGCGCGCACCTTGTGCTCGATCCGGTCGAGCGCGGTCAGGATCAGCACCGGGATCTCGCGGTAGCGCTCGTCGGCGCGCAGGAGGAGGCACAGGTCGAAGCCCTCGTTGTCGGGCATCAGCACGTCGAGGAAAATGAGGTCGGGCTTGAACTCCTCTACTTTCCGCATCGTGCTCACGCTGTCCTCGGCGTAGGTGATCTCGTACTCGGGGTGCGCCTCGTGCAGGAAGAACGACAGGCGCTCGCGGCTCTTGGGGTCCTGGTCCACGATCAGGATGCGCGGGGTCTTCGATGCCATGGATGAGGGCGTCATGGAAGGATTTTACTCTCCCCCGCGAGGCGCGTCAACGCGCGGGCCGGACCGCCGCCAGCACCCGCCGGGCCAGCGCCGGGGTGATGCCCGCCCGCCGGGCCAGCTCCTCCTCCCCGAGCGAGGCGATGCGCCGGACCGAACCCACCCGGGCCAGGAGTTTGGCGCGGGTGGCGGGGCCGACCCCGGGCACGGAATCGAGCGCCGAGTTGAACGCCGCTTTCTTATGCAGACGACGGTGGTAGGTGATCGCGAAACGGTGGGCCTCGTCGCGGATGTGGCGCAGAAGGTGCAGGACCGGCGAGGACAGCGGGAAGATGAACGGCGCCTCATGGCCCGGCTTGAACAGATGCTCGTGCTCCTTGGCGATGGAAAGAATGGGCAGGTCCTCCAGCCCCAGTGCGTCGAGCTCCTTCTTGGCGGCGGCCAGATGGCCCTTGCCGCCGTCGATCACCACCAGGTCCGGCAGGGGCGCTTTTTCCTCGCGGACGCGCGCGTAGCGGCGGCGCACGACCTCGCGCATCATCAGGTAATCGTCGATCCCCGAGACCGTGCGCACCCGGAAGCGGCGGTACTCCGAACGCTCCGGCGCGCCGGCGACGAAAACGACCATCGAGCCGACGGCCTCGCGGCCCTGGATGTTCGAGATGTCGAAACACTCGATCCGCCTCGGCTCGCGCGGGAGTTCCAGGCCCTTGCGCAGGAGGTCGAGCGCCGGCGCGTGCTCGCGCGGCGGGGCGGACGGCAGGGTCCGCAGCGCGTGGACCTGCTGGTAGAGCACTTGAGCCGCCTCGTATTCCCGTTTGGACGAGTGTTCCTTCATCCGCCGCGTCAGGTGCCGCACGAGCGCGTCGCGGCGGCCCTCGAGGAAACGCTCGAGCTCCTTCACGGTCGCCATGTAGGCCTCGCGGCTCTGTTTGCCCTCGCAGGGGCCGCCGCACTGCCCGATGTGGTACATCAGACACACCTTCTTCGGCAAAACCCTGCAGGTGCGGATGGGAAATTGCGCGCGCAGCATCTTGACGGCTTTTTTCAGGAGACCCGCGTCGGTGTAGGGCCCGAAGTACTTGCCGCCGTCGGCTTTGCGGCCGCGCACGACGAGCAGTCTCGGGTACTCCTCACCGGTGATCTTGAGAAACGGGTAGCTTTTGTCGTCGCGCAGTTCGCTGTTGTACTTGGGCTGGGACTGGCGGACCAGGCTCGCCTCGAGGAGCAGCGCCTCGGCCTCGTCCGGCGTCTCGATCAGGTCCACCGACGCCGTGCGCTCGAGCATCGCGCCTTCTTTGGAAAAAGCTTCCCCGTAGTAGCGGAAATGTCCCATCACGCGCTTGCGGATGGAGAGCGCCTTACCGATGTAGATCACGCGGCCGTCGCGGTCCTTGAACAGGTAGACGCCCGGCCTCTCGGGGAGCGAGCGGATGCGCTCTTTTAAGGCTTCGGGGAGGATCTTCGCCATTTGAGGAGGTCCCGGGCTTCTTCGACCTTCAAGAGGAACACGAACACGAGGTACGCCAGCACCGACAGGGCGATGCCCGCGGCGAGCAGTCCCCCCTCGACGAGGCGCCCCGCGCCGGCGTGGGCGGTCAGCACGCGTACGTCCCAGATCCAGGCGCAGAAACCCATCGCGGCGGAGGCCCCGCCGACCCGCGCCAGAGAGCCGAGGATCCGGCGGCCGCCCAGAGGACCCACGCGGCGCCGAAGGGCCCTGTAGAGAAGCGCCGCGTTGAACGTCGCCGAGACGCTCGACGCCAGCGTGAGCCCGCCGATGCCCATGGGGCCCATCAGCATGAGCGAGAGCGCGACGTTCAGACCTACCGACACGCCCATTGTCCGCACCGGAGTGCGGGTGTCCTGCATCGCGTAGAACGCGTTCACGAGCACCTTGATGAAACAGCAGGACAAAAGACCGAACGCGTAAAAGAACAGCGCCGACGAGGTGATCCGCGTGGAGGCGGCGTCGAAGCGGCCGTGCTCGAAGATGATGCGCACGATCGGCCGCGCCAGCACGCCCAAGCCCACCGCGGCGGGCAGAGCGGCCAACCCCAGACCCCGCAGGGCCATCGAGAACGTGCGCTTGAATCCCTCGACGTCCTGCCGCACCGCCTGCGTGGAGAAGGCCGGCAGGAGCGCCTGCGCCAGCGAGATCCCGAAGATCGCCAGCGGCAGCTGGAACAGGCGGTTCGAATAGTAGAGCGCCGACTGCGCGCCGGGCCCCACGATCGATTCGAACGACGCGAGGATCGAATCCACAAAGACGTTGATCTGGTAAAGCGCCGATCCGAGCGCCCGCGGCACGAGGAGCTTGCCGATCCGCCGCACGGCCGGCAGGTTCCAGTCGGGGCGCTCGAGACGGATCCCGCGCGACAGAAGCGGCGGGACCTGGCAACCCAACTGCAGCACCCCTCCGGCCAAGACACCCCAGACGAGCGCCATGGGCCCGTAGGTCCCCTCGAGCAGGACGCCGCAGGCGATCATGGAGAGGTTGAGCAGGATCGGCCCGAACGCGGAGCTCGTGAACTCGCCGGTCGAGTTGAGCACCCCCATCGCCAGCGCCGAAAGCCCGATCAGGAGCACGTACGGGAAGATCACGCGGGTCAGCTCGATCGTCAGCGGAAGCTTCGAAGGGTCCGAGGCGGCGGCGAAGCCGGGCGCGATCAGCCGTACGATGAACGGCGCGAACACCACGCCCAGCACCGCGAAGACCGCCAGCACCGCCGAAAGGATCAAAAAAAGCGTGGAGACGAGCTTCCCGAAATCCTGGGGCCGCTTCTCGCGGCATTCGGTCAGCACCGGCACGAACGCGGCGTTGGCGGCGCCCTCGCCGACCAGATCGCGCAGGAGGTTCGGGAGCTTGAAGCTCACCACGAACGCCTCGGCGCCCACTCCGGTGCCGAAGGCGGCCGCGATCACGAGGTCCCGGATGAAACCCAGCACACGGCTCACGCCGGTGAGGGCCCCGATCACGCCCGCCGAGCGGGCGATCTTGCGGTGGGTTGACACGTCAGAGGCTTTTCTGTAGAATACGCCGTCTTGGACCGCCGGTCGGCGGCTCCACCCCCGCAGCGGTCAGGCGGGCAACCGAACACTCATATTTGAAAGGACTTATGGCACACCGCAGATCGTCCATCAAGAAGATCCGCGTCGACAAGCGCCGCCGGGAAAACAACGTCCGGGTCATTTCGGAGCTCAAGACCACCGCGCGCAAGATGTACGCTTTCCTCGCCGCCAAGAACCCCGCAGAGGCCGCGAAAGCGTCGCGCCTTTTCTTCTCCAAGCTCGACAAAGCCGTGAAGAAGGGCATCATCCACAAAAACCGCGCCTCGCGCCGCAAGTCCCGCATCGCGCGCCGGATCAACCTGCTCTCAAAAGCATAGTTCCAGGACGAGCCGCTCGAGCGCCCGGTCCTCGGGCACGCGGCCCGTCTTGATCGATTCGTCGCACGTCACCAGCGAAGCCGTCAGGCGCCCGGCCCGGGCCGAGTCGGCCTTGCGGGCCTGCCGCAGGAGCTTTTCCAGCATGAACGGGGACGCTTTGAGCTCCTGCCCCACGTCCGCCGGCCCCCTCCCCGATTCCAAAAGCGCGCGCGCCCGCCGCACCTTCTCGATCTGTCCCGACAACACCGCCACCACCTCATGCGCCCGCGTGCCGTCGCGCAGCAGCGCCGACGAGAGCTCCAGGGCCGCCCGGGCATTGCCGTCGAGGGCGAGGTCCACCAGGCGGAAGACATCCCCCTCGAGCGATCGTCCGAAGAGAGCGCGCACGTCGGCCGCGCTCGCCCGCGTGCGCGGGTGCGCCCAGACACGCAGCTGCTCGATCGCCGAGACCACCGACGCGGTGTCGCGGCCCGAACGCTCGGCAAGCGCCTCCGAGGCGGCGCGGTCGAGATCGAGCCCCTCCTGGCGCGCGCGGGCGGCGATCCACCCGGGCATTTCGTTCTCGAACGGGACGTGGCGGACGGTCACCGTCATGATCTCGGAGAGCGCGCGAAGGAAGGGATCTTTTTTGGCGTTGGATTCGTCGCACTCGAGCACCAGCGCGGCGGTGGCGGGCAGGCCGGCCTCGAGCGCGTCGACGAGGACCTTCTGGTCCTCCTCCTCGAGATCGGTGACCCGGCGCAGGATCGCCAGACGTTTGGGGGCCAGGAACGGCGCGGTACGGACGGAATCGAGCGCCGCGCGGGCGGCGCCGGGGACGGGGTCGAAGGTCTGGACGTTCGAGGATTCCTCGGAACCTTTCGGGAAAAGTTTACGGCGCAGGCCGTCGAGGAACTCTCGCTTCAGGAACTCGTCTTTTCCGAGCAGGAGGTGAAGATCTCCCCTCACCATATCTCGACGGTCTTCTCGACCACGCGGCGCGCCACATCCTCGACCGCGATCGTGACGGCCTCGTCTTCGCTGGTCGCGCGCGGGCCGGAGAGGAAGAACGTCGTGTCGCCGGCCAAGGAAGCTTCGTGCCAGAGGAGCTTGCGCTCGGGCAGCTGGTAAACGGACGCGTCCAGGAGCACGCTCAAACGGTATTCCTGGACGTCGTCGCTCTCGCTGTAGCGCAAAGGATCGCGGCGGTAGTCGATCAGGCGCGCCTCGACGACGGCGTCGGCCCGTTCGAGCGGCGCGATCCGCAGGGAACCGTCGAAGATGAAGCGGTTGATGATCGCGTTGGTCACGTCCACCTCGACCCCGGGCCGGTAGGTGCGGAAGCGCCCGGCGTTGTCGGTCTCCTGGGTCAGGTCGATCGCGTTCTTGACCGGCGTCACATGGACGGCCTTGATCGAGTCGGGCAGGAGCGATCTCGTCGTGTAGCCGCAGCCGGACAGAACGACAGCCAACGCCAGAACGGCAAAGAACGGGCGGCGGGCGGAACTCACCATATTTTGAACCAGGGCTTGCCCGGCTTGCCGGGGGCCTGCGTGTCGCTTTCGGTGGTCACGATCTCGTCGAGGCGCTTGCGGGCGCGGGGCGCGAACTCGGTCTCCGGGTACTGGGTCGCGACTTCCTGATAGTAGACCTTCGCGCTCTTGAACTTTCCGCGCTTGTCGTAGAAGAGGCCCGTTTCGAAACTCGTCTGGGCCTTCTTCGCGCGCAGGATCTTGATGGATTCGTCGGCCTCGAGGGCCTGCTTGTCATCGGGAAAGCTCTGTTTGAAGCCCTGGAATTCCTCGATCGCGCGCTGCGCGTAGTCGTCGCTGTACTGGGACTGCTTGGAGGCCTGCATCGAGCAGTAGGCGATCTGGTAGCGCGCCTGGGTCACGAGGTCCGATTTCGGATATTCGTCCACGATGGTCTGGAACGCTTTCTGGGCCTCCTGCCACGCGCCCTGCATCTTGTAGACCTCGCCGAGCTTGAACTGCGCCTGATCGCCGTAGGTGCCGAACGGCGCGTTCTTCACGATGTGCTTGTAGAGCTCGATCGACTTCTCCTGGCCGGAGAGGATGGGCATGCCCAGCACTTTCATGCGCGTGCCGGAGGCGAACTGCCCCGCGATGTCGAACTCGCGGCCGATCGCGTCCTTGATCCGGTCGCTGTAGGGATAGCGGTCGACGAGCTTCTGGTAGGAGTCGGCGGCCTTCGCGATGTCGCCCTTCTTCTCCCAGGCCTGTCCCGCGAAATAGACCCCTTCCGCGGCCAGACGGGAGGTCGGGAACGCGCCCGGCAGTTTCTCGAACTCCTCGATCGCGCGATCCCATTCTTCGCGATTGAAGAAATCCATCGCCCAGGCGTACTGCTCCTCCGGGGAATCCTTCGACGCGCCCTTCGGGTTGACCCATTTGCCGAGATCGGGGCTCCACACCCAGTAGGCAAAAGCGGGCGTGACCGTCCCCAGGAGGGATGTTAATAAAATGAAATAAATGGGTAAGCGCCGGAGCTTCATAGGGGTGCCTTTTAAAGGTTCTAGCTTATATGGGGGTCGCCGCGTTGTCAATCGCGTTGGAACCTTCTAACGGGTCCCGGAACCGATCCGCCAGGCGAGCTTGGCCAGGATGTCGGCTTCGAGATTGACCGGACGGCCGGCGCGGTAGTTCCCCAAAGCGGTGCCTCGCAGGGTGTGCGGGATCCAATGCACCCAGAACCCCCCGTGCTCCACCCGGCCGAGGGTCAGACTGACCCCATCGAGCGCGACCGATCCTTTTTCGAAGAAATAGCGGCGCAGAGCTCCCGGAAAAACGATGAACGCGCTCTTGTGCCGGCCGCGGGTCAACACACGCGCCACCTTTCCCCGCCCGTCGACGTGGCCCGTCACGAAATGCCCCTCGATGCGGGCGCCGTAACGCAGGGGTCTCTCGAGATTCACCCGGTCACCCGTCCGCAAAACACCCAGAGCGGTGCGGCGGCGCGTCTCGGCCAGAAGATCAAAAAAAAGCGTGCGGTCCTTCTTGGCGGCCACCGTCAGGCAGGCGCCGTTCACCGCCAGACTGGCGCCGGTTTTGAGGCGCGCGAAAGCGGCGCCCGCGCGCAGCGCCAAACGGTCACCCCGGCACGCGGCCACGACACCCGTTGCCTCCACGATCCCCGTGAACACGGTCAGAAGATCCCGTGGATGAGAAGGTCCTTGCCGAGCCGCCGCCATTCCCACCGGCGCAGGCGCGTCGCCTGGGCCAGCTCCCGCGCGCCAGGGCCTCCGATAACGGGCGTGGCGGCCCGTCCGCCGATCAGGATCGGCGCCAGAATAAAGTACCCCTCGCGGACGATCCCCGCGACGAGGGCCGAAGCGAGGGTCTCTCCCCCGCCCTCGATGAGCGCCGAACGGATGCCGCGGGCGGCCAGACGGCGCGTGAGCGCTTTCAAGTCAATGCGCCCCGCCCGGGCCGGAAGGATCCAGACCTGGGCCTTCTTCCGGTAGCGCACGCCGCGCGAGCGCGCGGCGGCGGCCGTGGTGGCCAGGATCACCGTCTCCGGCGGCGCGCCCGCGAAAAGACGCGCGCCCAGAGGCGTGCGAAGACGGCCGTCGAGGACCACTTTGAACGGCTGGCAGCCGCGAAAACCGGGCAACCGGACGCCGAGCCGCGGGTCGTCGCGCAGGACCGTGTTCACCCCGACGATCACGGCGCCGGAGGAAGCGCGCAGGCCGTGCGCGAAACGGCGCGCCGCGGGCCCGCTGATCCAGCGTGAGCCCCCGGACACCGCGGCGATCTTGCCGTCGAGGCTCTGGGCCGCCTTGATCGCGACGCGCAGTTCGCGCACGGCCATCCGGCTGTTGTAGAGGGGGTTGAGGGAGCGCGCTTCCCGTTCGAGGACGCCGGACGCGGTCGCGATCCCCGCCCGCCTAAGGCGGGCCAGGCCGCGGCCGCGGACCTGCGGATTGGGATCGCGCGCGCCGACGACCACCCGCGCCAGGCGCGCGCGCAGGATCCGCCGGGTGCAGGGCGGGGTCTTCCCGAAATGGTCGCAGGGTTCGAGCGTGATGTAGAGCGTGGCGCCGGCGGCGCGGCGGCCGGCCCGGGCCAGCGCGAGGGCTTCGGCGTGCGGGCCGCCGTACTCCAGATGGGCGCCTTCGGCGATCACGCGGCCGCCCTTCACGAGCACCGCGCCGACCACGGGATTGGGCTCCACGCGGCCGCGTCCGGCGCCGGCGAGCGCGATCGCGCGGCGCATGAACGCCTTGTCGGCGGTCAGACGTTCAGCGTTTGCACTCATTTTTGGCGATCTTATCGAGGATGCCGTTGACGAACTTCGAGGAGTCCGGCTCGCCGTAACGCTTGGCCAGCTCCACCGCCTCGTTGATCGCGACCTTCACCGGGATGGCGTCCACGCTGCGGATCTCGTAGGTGGAAAGACGCAGGATGTTGCGGTCGACGTAGGCCATGCGGCGGATCGTCCAGTTCTCGGCGTAGCGCTCGATCGTGCGGTCGATGTCCTCAAGGCCGGCGAGCGTGCCGCGCACGAGGCTCTCGGCGTATTCGCGCACCTCGGGGTCCTTCTTGTCCTCCTCGAGGGCTTCCTTTTCGCCGGCCAGGAGCGCCGGGTCCGAACGGTCGAGCCAGAAGTCCGGCAGAACCTCGTCGACCTCGGCATGATTGATGTCGATCTGGTAGAGGACCTGCAGCGCGAATTCGCGGCTGCGGGTGCGCTTTCTCACTTGCGCCGGCCTTTCCGGAGGATCCGGCGCAGGTTCGCCGTCTCGAGGGCCGCCAGCGCCCAGTCCCGTCCCTTGTTCGTCTGCTTGATGCCCGCGCGGCGCAGCGCCTGGCCCACGTTCGCCGCCGGGATGACCCCGAGGATCACCGGGACCCCGGTGCGCTCCGAGGCTTCTCCCAGCCCCCGCGCGCTCTCGGCGACGACCTGGTCGAAATGGCGGGTCTGGCCGCGGATCACGACGGCGAGCGCGATCACGGCCTCCGGCCGGAAGGCGGCGATCAGTTCCCGCGTGATGCCGGGCAGCTCGAACGCGCCGGGCACGTAGGCGACCCGGATGTCGCGCTCCCTCACCCCGTGGCGGACCAGCGTGTCCAGGGCCCCCTCCAGGAGGCGCGCGGTGATCGGTTCGTTGAACTGCGAGACGACCACCCCGAAACGGCGGCCGCGGCCGTCGTAGCCGCCTTTGAGACGCGTGATCCCCGCCAGGCGGCCGGGCGCGGACAGGAGCGTCGCGCCGGAGGACGTGACGGCGATCGGGAAACCGCGGCGGCGCGGAGCGGTTTTAGGCATGTTCGAGCATGTGCCCCATTTTTTTGCGCTTCGTCCGCAGGTAGCGCCGGTTGTGCGGGCCGGGCTTCACCTGGATCGGGACGCGCTCCACCACCGTCAGGCCGTAGCCCTCGAGGCCCACGATCTTCTTCGGGTTGTTGGTCATGAGCTTGATCCGCCGGATGCCCAGATCCGCGAGAATTTGCGCGCCGACCCCGTAGTGCCGCAGGTCCGCCGGAAAACCGAGCCGCTCGTTGGCCTGCACGGTGTCGAGCCCGGAATCCTGCAGCTGGTAGGCCTTGAGCTTGTTCAGAAGTCCGATCCCCCGGCCCTCCTGGCGCATGTAGAGCAGGACCCCCGAGCCTTCCTTGGCGATGTGCTCCATCGCCTGGTTCAACTGCTCCCCGCAGTCACAGCGGCGGGAACCGAACGCGTCGCCGGTGAGGCATTCGGAGTGCACGCGCACGAGCGCCGCCTTCTTGGGCGAGAGGTCCCCGAGGACCAGCGCGATGTGGTAGTCCTTGTCGACGGCGGACTCGTAGGCCACCAGACGGAACGTGCCGTAGGCGTTGGCCATCCGGGTCTCGACGGCTTTGAAAACGAGCTTTTCTTTCCGGCGGCGGTATTCGATGAGGTCGCGGATCGCGCACACCTTCAGGCGGTGCCGGCGCGCGAGCTTGAGGAGTTCGGGCAGGCGCGCCATCGTGCCGTCGTCGTTCATGATCTCGCAGATCGCGCCCGCCGGGTACAGTCCCGCCAGCCGCATGAGGTCCACGCAGGCTTCCGTGTGGCCCGCGCGCACCAGGACCCCGCCCTCGCGCGCGCGCAGCGGAAAAACATGCCCGGGCCGGACCAGGTCGTTCTTGCGTGTTCCCGGCGCGATCAGCGTCCGGACCGTGCGCGAGCGGTCGTAGGCCGAAATGCCCGTCGTGATCCCGTGAGCCGCGTCGATCGAGACCGTCCAGGCGGTCTTGAACTCGTCCGAATCCCCCTGCACCATCAGATCGATGCCCAGTTTCTCGAGGCGCGCGGATTCCATCGGCGCGCAGATGATGCCGCGGCCGTGCTTGGCCATGAAGTTGATGTTCGCCGGGGTCGCGTGCTCGGCCGCGACCACGAAATCGCCCTCGTTCTCACGGTCGGCGTCGTCGACCACGATGATCGGCTTGCCACGTTTCAGGTCGGCGAGGGCTTCGGGAATGGCGTGGAGTTTCATCGGTTTTTCGTTCCGCTTCCTAAAAATACTCGTTGATGAACGCGAGCGTCTTCTCGCGGACCTTCGGAAAAAGCGATCTCTCGTGGATCCGGATCGGCCGGCCCGCCTCGATCGCGTCGGCGACCGCCACCAGGCCCGCCGCCGAGGCGTAACGGGACTCTTCCAGGCGCGGCAGGCCGACCGGCGAGCACCGGTGCACCTTGGCGCCGAGAACGGTCTCGAGCGCGGCGCGCAGGTCCTCCTCCGGTTCCCGGTCCCCGGTCAGGAAGATGCCGTCGAAGGGCTCTCCGGCGGACCACTCGGCGAAAAGCGGTGCCAGCACCGCCGCGACGGCGGCGGAATCCTCCCCGCCCGGCCGCACGGCCAGACGCAGCACGCGGTCCCATCCGTACACGAACGCGGTCACCAGGTCCTGGCCCGCGTCGACGACGAAACGCCGGCGCGTGCGGTCCGAGGCCGGCAGAATGCCGAAGGCGGTGGACCAGGCCGACAGCACCCGCACTCCCGCGCGGACCCCCGTGCGCGCCACCAGGCGCGCCCACTTCTCGCAATGCTCCGCCCGCGCCATGAAAAAGACCACCTGGGCCTCGAGTTTCTGCCCGAAGATGCCGACCGGGTCCACGACGGGGTCCTGATCATCGATCAGGAAACGGGCGGGGCTGAAATAAACGGTGATGCGGTCGAAATCGGCCGCGGTGCGCTCGGCCACCCGCACGGCCTGGGCCGCGTCCGAGCGCGTGACCTGCCCCTCCCCGGCCAGGGCCTTCGTGCCCGAGGCATGGACCTCCGTGATCCCCGGATCGTCGAAATTGTAGTACAAGGTCGACACACGGACGCCGGCCGAGCGTTCGGCGCGGCGGAGCGCCTCGTGAACGGATTCGATCGCGTCGCCCAGATGGGTGATCTCGCCGCGGACGACCCCCGCCGAGGGCGCCTGCCCCGCTCCCAGGATCCGCAGGCCGTCGGAACGCTTCTCGGCGATCAGCACCGTGGAGGAGGCGGCCGTGACGTCGAGCGCCGAGAGCGTGCGGCCGGCAAAACGCGGCAACACGCTCATCGCTCGCCGATAAAGACGTCGTCGAAACGCAGGTCGATGTATTTGATGCGGGCGCGGTCGAGCTGGACGGTCTTCAAAGTCTGTTCGAGGAGCTTCAGGCGTTCCTCGACGAGCCGCCCGCCCCCGATCCGGATCTCGATGTCCTGATCCGCCCAGAGCGAGATGTTGCGGGGATCGGTGATGTCCACCTTCGTGAGCGTGTGCCCGCGCAGAAGTCCCGACTGCTTGACGGTCTCGGCCAGTTGCAGGGCCCGCTGGGTCTCCGGATCCGCCAGGCGCACCCCGACGAAGAGGCCGGCGCGGGGCGACGGACTGCCCTGGATGATCGGCAGATTGCGGAAAGGCGACGGACTGGACCCGGCGAGCACCACGAGGTCCTTGTCGATCTGCACGTAGCGCGAGAACGCGACCTGGGCCACCGGGGTGCGGCGCTTCAGGATCACGTCGATCCGGTCCGGCAGGACCCGCCGCACGCGCACTTCCTTATACTCCGGGTGGCGGCGCTTGATCACCTGCTGGACGTTGACCAGGTCCACCCCGATCAGGTTCTCCCCGGGGCGCAGCTCGCAGAAGCGGAAAGCCTGCTCCCGGGTCAGGGATCCGGCGTTCAGGACCCGCACTTCGCGCAGTTCGAACGTCGGCGAATGGACCGCGTAGGCGTACACGCTCCAGAGAAGCCCGCCCACGATCACGGCCGAGATGACGTACGGGAACGCCGTGAAAGCCAGATTCCTCGCCAGGCCCGCAAGGCGGACCGCGAGCGTCGAACCGGAAGTCCGGCGCCTGGTTTTGGTTCTAATCGGCTTGACCATGGGACGATCCTCTCTTCGAAGCCTGTAAGGACAGTTCCATGATTTTAACACAAAGCCCCGGGAAGTCGATGCCGGCCGCGGCGGCGGCTTTGGGCAGAAGACTCCGGCCGGTCAGGCCCGGGACGGTGTTGGCTTCCAGCACGTATGGGGACCCACCGGGATCCAGGATCAGGTCGACGCGCGCCAGGAGCCCGCAGCCGAGCGCCCGGCAGGTCGACAGAGCGACGTCCCGGACCCGGGCGGCGAGCGCTTCGTCGAGACGAGCGGGGGCTTCGTACCGGGTCCCGGCGTCACCGTATTTGGCCTGGTAGTCGTAGAACTTGCGTCCGGGGATGATCTCGACGACCGGCAAAGCCCGTCCCCCGAGGACGCCGACCGTGAGCTCGCGGCCCTCGACATACCGCTCGATCAGGACCTCGTCGGAATGTTCGAACGCCAGCCGGAGGGCTTCCGGGATCTCCCGGGGATCCCGCACGATCGTGATCCCCACGCTCGATCCCGAACAGGCCGGCTTCACGACGAACGGCGGGGCGGCAAGGTCCGGGACCGGTCCGCCGCGGCGCGCGATCGTGAACTCCGGCACCGGGATGCCGGCCGCTCGCAAGAGCTTCTGCGTCACGGCCTTGTCGAAGGTCCGCTCGCTGGCCTCGGCGCCGGGGCCCGTATACGGGATCCCCGCGGCGTCCAGAAGCCGCTGCACCGTCCCGTCCTCTCCGAACGTGCCATGGAGCGCGATGAACACCAGGTCCGCCCCGCGCGCGGCCAGCGCCGCCGCCAGGTCGTCGGGCGGGTCGAGCGTGAAGACCGAGAACCCTTTGGACGCGAGCGCCTCCGCGACGGCCCGGCCCGAGACCAGCGAGACCTCCCGCTCACAGGAAGGCCCGCCGGCGAGCACGGCGATCGTCCGTACCGGACGGCCGTCGGGCAGGCGCAGAGAGGGCGGCGGGGTCGAAACCCCGGGCGAAGCATCGCTCACAGGAACTTCACCTCGGTCTCGAGCTCCACATTGAACTTGCGTTTCACGGTCTCCCGGACCTCCTGGATCAGGCGCAGCACGTCGTCGGAAGAAGCGCCGCCCAGGTTCACGATGAAGTTGGCGTGTTTCGGGGAGACCTGTGCCGCGCCGATCCGGCGGCCTTTGAGGCCCGCGTCCTCGATCAGCTTGCCGCTGGAGCAGGCGGCGCCGGCGGGATTCTTGAACATGCAACCGGCGCTGGCGTGCTGCAGGTCCTGCGTGTTCTGCCGGTAGGCCCGGTATTCCTCCAGCCGGCGGAGGGATTCCCCGGCTTCGGCGCGGGGCAGGCGGAACACTCCTTCCAGCACCGCGCAGCCCGCCAGACCCGACGAGCGGTAGGAGAACGGGACCGCCGCGCGCTCCAGGTCCCGCAGTTGTCCCTGGGCGTCGTAGAACCGCACCCGCTCGACGAGCGCGTCGACCGACTGGCCGTGGCTGCCGGCGTTCATCGCGATCGCCCCGCCGATGCTGCCGGGGATGCCGCAGAGGAACTCGCAGCCGCCGAAACCCTGCTCCAGCGCGTACTGGATGAAAAGCGAGTTGGGCACTCCCGCGCGCGCGACGAGGGTGTCCCCTTCACGCCAGACCTTCTTGAAATAGGGCGAACCCAGGTGCACCACCGCCCCCCTCACACCGGTGTCGGAGGCGAGCACGTTGCTCCCCGATCCGATCAGGTTCACGCGCAGGCCGTGCCGGCGGCAGACCGCGAGCGCCGCGGCGAGGTCCGCGGCGTCCTCCGGCTCGATCCAGAACTCGGCGGGGCCGCCGACTTTGAGCGTCGTGTGCCGCGCGATCGGCTCGTTGCGGGCGACCCGGCCGCGCAGTCCCGCCCCGGCGAAGGGATCGTCGGCCGCGAGGGCCTGGCGCAGGCGTTCGGCGACCTGGTTCACGTCGCCGGCGCCGAGAGTGATCACCAGGTCCCCCGGCCGGATGACTTCGCGCAGGGCGTTTTCGGCTTCCGCGCGCGGCACGAACGCCGCGTCGGGATGCCCCGACTTCAGGACCTCGAAGCAAAGCTTCTCGGCGCTCACACCGGCGATCGGCGCTTCGGACGCCGCGTAGATCTCGGTGATGAAAAGCTTGTCCGCCCCGCGGAAAGCGCCGCCGAAATCCTTGAGAAAGTCCCGGGTGCGCGTGTAGCGGTGCGGTTGGAAGAGCGCCACGATCCGGCGGCGGCCGAGGCCCTTGGCGGCCTCCAGGGTCCGGCGGATCTCGGTCGGGTGATGCGCATAATCGTCCACGAGCAGATAGTCCCGGCTCTCGAAGCGCACATCGAAACGCCGTCCCGCCCCTTCGTAGAGCCCGAGCGCCGCGGCGGCCTCGGCGAAGGGGACCCCGAGCTCCAGCGCCACCGAGAGCGCGCCGAGGGCGTTCAGCACGTTGTGGCGGCCCACGAGTTTGAGCTCGACCGGCCCGAGCAGGTCGGTCCCGCGCCGCACGTTGAACGCCACGCCCCGGCGGCCGTCCGGGCACTCCCGGATATCGGTCGCGTAGAGACCGCCGCCGCGGGGCTCGAAACCGTAGAGCGCCGCGCGGCGCGGGGACCGTTCGGCCAGGCGGCGCACCCGCTCGTCTTCCCCGCACCCGAACCAGACGCCGTCCGCGGGCAGGCGCCCGACGAAATCCCGGTAAGCCGCCTCGATCCGTTCGACCGAACGGAAATGGTCCATGTGCTCTTCTTCGATGTTCGTGATCACCTCGATCTGGGGGGCAAATTTGAGGAAGGAAGAATCGCTCTCGTCGGCCTCGATCACGATCTCGGGGCCCTGCCCGACGGCGGCGTTGCCGCCGAACGCGATCACGAGCCCCCCGACAACGATCGAAGGGTCGCGGCCGGCGCCGCGCAGGACCGTGCCGACCAGCGCGGTGGTCGTGGTCTTGCCGTGCGTGCCGGTGACCGCGATCGTGCGCTTGCCCTCGCAGATCCCGGCGAGCGCCTCGGCGCGATGCACGAGCGGGATCCTTTTCGCCGAGGCCGCCTCGCGTTCGGGATGGCCCACGGGGATCGAGGAAGAATAAACAACGAGGTCCGCTCCCTCGACGTGCGCGGCGGCATGGCCGATGCGCACGTCGACACCCGCCTGCTCGAGCGCGTCGAGAAGCGTGCTCTTTTTGACGTCACTGCCCCTGACGTTCCAACCCCGGGCCAGATAGATCCGGGCCAGGCCGCTCATTCCGATCCCGCCCACCCCGATCAGATGCACCGTTTTCGCGCTCAATGTCTCGCCATCTCCTCGATAAAATCGGCCAACTTCACCCGCGCGCTCGGCGGAGCGGCGGAAGGACCGCTGCCGCGAAGCGGCCGGAGCCGTCCGGCTTTTTCCTCGATCCTCTCGGCCAGGCGCTCGGGCTTCAAGCCCCCCTGCTCCAGGATCGTCGCGTCACCCGTGCGTCCGAACGCGCGCGCGTTCTCCAGCTGATGGGCGCCCGCGAACGGATACGGGATCAGGATCGCCGGCAAATGCTTGGCCGTGATCTCGGCCAGGAACGTGGCCCCCGCGCGGCCCACGGCCAGGTCCGCCGCGCCGTAAGCCAGGTCCATGCGGTCAAAGAACGAGAACGCCCGCAGATTCACTCCCTCGTCCCGGGCGGCCGCCTGAACTTCGGCGGGCTCCATCCGTCCGCACAGGTGCAGCACCTGCAGACGGTCTTTGAGCCCGCGCGACAGGAACGGTAGCGCGCCCAGGAACAGAGTATTGATCGATTCAGCCCCCTGGCTGCCGCCGAGCACCAGAAGCGTCAGGCGGTCCGGCGAAAAACCGAAGGACCGCAGAGCCTCCTCGCGGCAATCGCGCTCGATCGAGGCGCGGATCGGATTCCCGGTCACGCGCATGTTCCGGTGCTTGGGCAGGCGCGGACGCGTTTCCTCGAAGCTCAATGCCGCGCCGTCCACCCAGCGCATCAGGAACTTGTTGGCCACGCCCGGCACAACGTTCTGTTCGTGGATCAGCGTGGGCACTCCCGCCAGGCGCGCGGCGGCCACGATCGGGAACGAGTAATGCCCCCCGAACCCCACCACGACATCCGGCCGTTCGCGGCGCAGGATCGCCCGCGCCTGCCGGAACCCGGCCAGCAATTTTAGCAGAAACCGCGCGCTCCACAAAGAGCGGCGGCCGCGGAACGGAGCGCTCTCGATCCGCTCCACGCGCTCGCCCTTGACGAGCGCGAAGATCTCGCTCTCGATGTCCCGCGTCCCGCAGACGTAGACGATCCGCGCGTCGGGACGGCGGCGGCGGATCTCCTCGGCCACGCTGAAAGCCGGAAAGATGTGCCCGCCCGTGCCGCCGCAGGCCAGGAGCACCCTCACGGGGCCTCCTCGCCGGGACGGGCGGCGGAAGCCTCCCGGGGCCCCAGGTCCGCGACGTTCACCAGGAGCCCCACCGCCATCAGATTCGCCAGCAGCGCGGAGCCCCCGTAGCTGATGAACGGCAGCGAGAGGCCCTTGGTCGGCAGGGCCCCCGTGCTGACGCCGATGTTGATCGCCGCCTCGAGGCTGATCAGCGTGACCAGCCCCAGGCTCAAGAGCTGCAGGAAGAGGCTGCGCGCGCGGAACACGATCACCATGCCGGCGAAGAGAAAAACAAGGAAGAGCGCCACCACCGAGGCCGTGCCCAGGAAGCCCAGCTCCTCCCCGATCACCGAAAAGATGAAATCGGTGTGCGATTCGGGGAGATAAAAAAGCTTCTGCTGGGAGCGTCCCAGGCCCACCCCGAAAAGTCCGCCCGAACCGAGCGCCAGGAACGACTGGACGATCTGGTAACCGACCCCGCGGGGGTCGTCCCAGGGACGGAAAAAAGCCAGCAGGCGCTTGCGGCGGTACGGCTTGGCCATCATCGCGACCATCAGCGCCGGCGCCGCCAGGAGCACCATGCTCAAGAGGTGCGCCGGCCGGAATCCCGCCACAAAGAACATCGTCAGGGTGACCACCGCGACCGTGACCGCCGTACCGAGGTCCGGCTGCAGGAAAATAAGCCCCGCGCAGAGGCCCAGAACGGCGAGCGCAGGCAGGACGGTGCGCCGCAGGTCCTTGAGCTCTCCCTGCTTGCGTTCGAGAAAATCGGCCATGTAGAAAATGATCGCCAGCTTGAGGAATTCCGAAGGCTGGAAACTGAAACCGAAGAACTTGAACCAGCGGCGCGCGCCGCTGGCGGAAGCGCCGATCCCCGGGATCAGGACGAGCACCAGGAGCGCCACCGCCACGCCCAGGAGGAGTTTGGTGTGGCGCCTGACCCGCTCGATGTTCAGACGGAGCGCGAACCGCGCCAACACTCCGCCCAGCGCCAGATAGATCAGATGCCGCTGGAGGAAATAGGCGCTGTTCTTCATCTTCTCGTACGCGTACACGCCGCTGGCGCTGTAGATCATCACCACTCCCACCGCCACGAGGATCAGCGCGGCGCCCAGGAGCAGGGTCCGGGCGCGCCTTAGGGCTTCCATGCCGGACCCTTCCGGGCCGCCGCGGCCGCGCGGCGCGGTCCGGCGCCGCCCCGGGATCCCCGGAGAGCGCTCACCAGGTCCTTGAACGTGCGCCCCCGGTGCTTGTAGGTGTCGAATTGGTCGAAACTGGTGCACATCGGCGACAGGAGCACCGTCTCCCCCGGAGCGGCCGCGGCGAACGCCCGCCGGACCGCGCGTTCGAGATCCGGTACGAGCGTCACGTTCCGGAAACGCTTCCAGGCGGAGGCGATCGTGCCGCGTGCTTCGCCGTACAACACCGCCGCCTTCGCCTTCCGCAACAGGAGCCCCTCGATCGAAGCGAACGGCATCCCCTTGTCCCGCCCGCCCGCGATCAGGACGATCGGCGCGGGGACGGTCTCCACCGCGGCGCGCGTCGAATCCACCGTCGTGGATTTCGAGTCGTTCACGAAACGCACGCCGTCCACGGACCCGAGCGGCTCGATCCGGTGCTCCAGCGTCTTGAAAGCGTCCGCGGCGCGCTGCATGGCCTCTCCCGGCACCCCCAGGAGCGAGGCGGCGGCCGAGGCGGCCAGCAGATTCTCCAGATTATGCGCGCCCTCCAAGGGGCTCGAGCGCGGATCGAAAAGGATCCTCTCCCGCGACCCGGAACGCCACACCGCCATCCCGTCGCGCGCAAAAACTCCGTCCCGGGCGCGCGGGAGCGGCCCTTTCGAAAAAAAGAAACACCGGGCCGGCGCGCGGCGCCCGAGGCGCCGCACCGCCGCGTCGTCCCAGTTCAATACCGCCGCGTCACGGCCGCGCTGGCCGGCGAAGATCCGCGATTTCGCGCGCGTGTAAGCGGCCATTGTGCCGTGCCGGTCCAGATGATTGGGGCTCAAGTTGAGCAGCAGCGCGACCGCCGGGCGGAACGTCGGGCTGTCCTCGAGCTGGAAGGAGCTCAGCTCGAGCACCACTTCGGTCCGTCCGTCGATCGAAGGCAGCGTGTCGAGGAACGAATGGCCGACATTGCCGCAGAGGACCGCCTTGCGCCCGGCCTCCCGGAGGAAGCGATGGACCAGATGGCTGGTCGTGGTCTTGCCGTTGGAGCCGGTGATCCCGGTGATCCGGCCAGGACAGAACCGCGACGCCAGCTCGATCTCGCTGATCACCGGCAGGTGAAGGCGGCGCGCCAGCTCGAGCGGAAAGCTCTGTTTCGGCACGCCGGGGCTGGTGACCACGAACGCCGAGCCCCGTACGAAACCCTCGGTGTGAACGCCGGTCTCCGCCGGGATCCCGAGCTCGCGCAGCTTCTCGGCGGCCGCGAGCACCGCGGGACCCGAGGAGGAATCGGTCGCGCGCACCCGCGCGCCCCGGCCGGCGAGGAAACGCGCGGCCGCCGAGCCGCTCATGCCCAGACCCACCACCGTGACCGGAACTCCCGAGAGCCTCATTGCAGCTTCAGAGACGCCAGACCCAGCAGCGCCAGGATGATGCTGACGATCCAGAAGCGGATCACCACTTTCGATTCGCTCAAACCCCCGAGCTGGAAATGGTGGTGGATCGGCGCCATCCGGAACACGCGTTTCTTCCGCATCTTGTAGCTCGCCACCTGGACGATGACCGAAAGTGCCTCCGCGACGAACACGCCGCCGACAATGAGGAGCAGGAATTCCTTCTTTGTGAAAACGGCCACCGCGCCGAGGGCCCCGCCGATCGCCAGCGATCCGATATCGCCCATGAAAACGCTCGCTGGATGCGAATTGAACCACAGGAACCCCATCCCCGCGCCGAAGAGCGCCGCGCAGAAGACCGTCAGTTCCCCCGTCCCCGAAATGAACGGCACCTGCAGGTACCCGGAAAAGATCACGTTGCCCGTGATGTAACTGAACACCGCGTAGGTCAGCGCGATCATGATCGTGCAGCCGGTGGCCAGGCCGTCCAGGCCGTCGGTGAGGTTCACCGCGTTCGAGGTCCCGGTGATCACCAGCGCCACGAACGGAACATAGAAGATCCCGGCGCTCCACACCAGGTCCTTGAAGAACGGCACGTCCACGGACGACCAGTGCGGCGCGTCGAGGTAGAGGAAAGTCCCCAAGAGGAGCCCCGCGCCGAGCTGGCCGAGGAGCTTGTTGAGGGCGGTCAGGCCCTTGGAGTTCTTCTTGCGCAGTTTCAGGCTGTCGTCGATGAAGCCGACCGCGCCGAGCCACAGGAGCACCGACAGGCAGACGAGCGCGTAGCGGTTGCTCAGATCCGTCCACAGGAGCGTCGAGCACGCGACCGCCCCGAGGATCAGAACACCCCCCATCGTCGGGGTCTTCGCCTTCCCTTTATGGGCCTCGTAGAGCTTCTCGAAGCCCACGCGCTTGATCGTCTGCTTCATGTTGAGCGCGGAGAGCGCCGCGATCACCCGCGGCCCGATCACGATACAGATGAGAAAAGCCGTGACGCTCGCCATCGCCGCGCGGAACGTGATGTAACGGAAGACGTTGAAACCGAAAAAATAATCCCGGAGCGGGAAAAGGAGGTGATAGAACATCGCGGGGGCCTAAGGAGCGGCGGTTGGGGCCGCCGCGGGCGCGGGCGCGGCGAAAGGCTCGAAGACCCGCTCCATCCGCGTGCCCCGGGAACCCTTGACGAGGACCATGTCCCCGGCGTGCGCCAGACCTTTGAGAAGCTTGCCGGCCTCGACCGCGTCCTTGGCATGGCGGATCCGGCCGGGATCGAACCCGCTTTTAAGCGCCTCGTCCACCAGATGCCGGCACTGCGGCCCGGCGGCGATCACCTCGTCGAACAGCATCCGGGCGATCGACCCGCCCGCCTGACGGTGCAGCTCTTCCGAACGGTCCCCGAGCTCGAGCATATCGCCGACCACGACGATCTTCCGCTCCTGCGTCTTGCATTCCTTCAGCGTTTCGAGCGCCGCCTGCAGCGATGCCGGGTTCGAATTGTAGGAATCGTCGAGGAAGTGGATCCCGTCGATCGGGCGGGGCGACAGACGGCCCGGCACGGGCTTGAACGTGGCCAGCGCCTTGGCGATGAGGTCGAACTCCACGCCTAGCGCCGCGCCCACGGCCGCCGCCAAGAGGGCGTTCTGCACGTTGTGACGGCCGATCAGCGGCGTCTCGAGCAGGGCCTTTTCGCCGCCGCGCGGCTCGTAGAGACCCCGGTCGACGCGGAACGTCGAGCCTTTCTCGTGGCACCAAGCCTGCTCGGCCTGGAGATCGCAGCCTTCCTTGAGGCCGACCCGCAGCACCCGGTGCATCCCGCCCGGGATCTCGGCCAGAGCGGGATCGTGACCGTTCAGCACGATCACCCCGCCGCGATCGACCTGCTTGATGAGGGACAGCTTTTCGGCGCGGACCCCCTCGACGCTCCCCAATCCCTCGAGGTGGGACGCTCCGATCTGCGTGATCACGCCGATCTGCGGAGCCGCGATCGAACCCAGGCGCTCGATCTCCCCCGGAAGGTTCGTGCCGAGCTCCAGCACCAGTACCTCGTGCCCGGCGTCGAGCTGCAGGATCGTCCTGGGGACCCCGACCAGGTTGTTCTCGGTCCCGCGGTTCTTGAGCACGTTGAAGCGCTGCGCGAGAACGTGCGCCGTGAGCTCCTTGACGGTGGTCTTGCCGGAGGAACCGGTGATCGCGACCACGGGGATCTTGAATTTCTGGCGGTACCAGCGCGCGAGATCACCGTAAGCGGTCAGAGTGTCCTCGACGAGGATGGCCCGGACGGAACGCTTGAGCTCCGCCGTGAGCTTCTTCGGCTCGGAGACCACCAGCGCGCACGCGCCCCTTTCGACCGCCTCTTTCAGGAAATCGTGTCCGTCGAAACGGTCGCCCGCGAGCGCGAAGAACACCTCATCCTTGCCGGCCGTGCGGGTATCGGTGGAAACGCCCCGGACGGGACAGTCGCCTTCCGGACCGGCGGCGCGGCCCCGGACGGCCTCGAGGATCTCCCGGAAACTAACGTCCATCCAGGACCTTCTCCGCCTCTTCGCGGTCGCTGAACGGATGCGTGACCCCGTTGACGATCTGGACGCGCTCGTGGCCCTTGCCGGCCAGCAGCACGATGTCGTCCCGGCGCGCGGCCAGGAGCGCCTGGCGGATCGCGCGGCGGCGGTCGGCCTGGACTTCGTAACGCGCGGCGGCGGGAAAGCCGGCGGTGACCTCGCGGATGATCGAGCGAGGGTCCTCGCCGCGGGGATTATCCGAGGTCACGATCACCCGGTCGCAGAAGCGCGCGGCGATCGCGGCCATCAGGGGCCTCTTGCCCCGGTCGCGGTCCCCGCCGCAGCCGAACACGAGGATCAGCTTGCCGTGCCGGTACGGCGTCAGGCTCGCCAGAACGCTCTCCAGGCCGTCCGGCGTGTGCGCGAAATCAACGTAGACGGAAAAATCCTGCCCGCGGTCCACCGCCTCGAGGCGCCCGGGCACTCCGGGGAAGCTCGCCAGCGCCCGGGCCGCGCGGCCGGGATCCGCGCCGAGCGAGGCGGCGGCGCCCAAGGCGGCCAGCGCGTTGGACACGTTATGGGCGCCGATCAGCGGCAGATCGACCGGGAACGACCGGCCGCCCGCTGTCACCGTAAAAGCCGTCGAACGTGACAGCGGCCGCACGTCCGCGACCCGGAGGTCGGCGGCCGCGGCGAATCCGTAGGTCCGCACCGCCGCGGACGTGCGCGCGGCCAGGGCCGCCCCGCGCGGATCGTCCGCGTTCAGGACCGCGGTCGCGGAAGGCCGCAGTCCTTCGAACAGGCGCGCCTTGCAGTCGAAATAAGCGTCGAGGGAGCCGTGATAGTCGAGATGGTCCTGGGTCAGGTTCGTGAAGACCGCCGTGCGGAAATCGATGCCGGCGACCCGGTGCTGATCGAGCGCGTGCGACGAGACCTCCATGACCGCCGAGCGGCATCCCGCGCGCACCATCTCGGCGAGGATCGCCTGGGTCCGCACGGGTCCCGGCGTCGTTTCGTCGGCCGGGATCTCCCGGCCCGCGTAGCGGTAGTTCACCGTCCCGATCACGCCGGTGCGCCGGTCCTGGTCCGCCAGGAGATGTTCGATCAGATAGCTCACCGTCGTCTTGCCGTTGGTGCCCGTCACGCCCACGATCTCGAGGGACGCGGATGGGTCGCCGTAAAAGACGGCCGCCAGGCGGGCCACCGCCAGGCGGGCCTCCGGCACCACGAGGAATGACGGGCAGTCGGCAACGGCCCTCTCGCCCACCACCGCGAGGGCGCCGCGCTCCATCGCCTCCCGGACGTAGGCGCTGCCGTCGGCCTGCGAGCCGCGGATCGCGACGAAGACAAAATCCTTGCCGACCTTCCGGGAATCCGATTCGACGCCCGCGACCGGACGGTCGGCTCCCGGCACGCGACCGGAGAACTCCGGGCACGCCTTCGCGACGAGCTCGCCGAGCGTGAGCGGCCTCAACGCGGCACCGTGCGGGCAGCGGGCTCGGGCGGAGCGGGGGCGGCCGGGGCGGGCTTCTTGACCCCGCTCCGGGTCACCGCGGCGGGGGCTTCGGTCTGGGAGATCTGCCAGTAGGCCAGGACCCCCGAGGCGACCCGCGAGAAGACCGGCGCGGCCACTTCGCCGCCGAAGATGACCGGGTGGGGCTCGTCGACGCTCACAACGATCACGAGCTTCGGCTCGTCGTACGGCACGAAACCGACGAAGGACGCGATGAAAAAATCGTGTGAATAACCACCGGTCGGCAGGAGTTTCTGCGCGGTGCCGGTCTTGCCGGCCGCCTTGAAGCCCGGCACGATGGCCTTTTTGCCGGTCCCGCGGCTGACCACTCCCTCGAGGACCGAGCGCGTCTGGAGCGCCGCCTCTTTGGAGATCGCGCGGCGGACCGGCTCCGGCTCGAACGAACGGACCGCGCGGCCCTCCTGGTCCTCGATACGCGTGAGGATCCTCGGCTTCATCAGGACGCCGTCATTGGCGATCGTCCCGACGGCCGCCGCCAGCTGGACCGGCGTGACCGCCACCCCGTGCCCGATCGGGATATTGATGATCGAACTGCGCGACCAGTTCTTCGGATGGGGCAGGATGCCGTTGACCTCTCCGGCGAGCGCGATGCCGGTCGGCTGCCCGAAACCGAAAGCCCGGGCCGTCTTGTAGATGCGGTCCGCGCCCAGCCGCATGGCGCCCTTCACGGTGCCGATGTTCGAGGATTTCTCGATGACCTCGCGGAATGAGAGCACGCCGTAACCGTGGTGATCGTGCAGGACTTTGCCGGCGACCGCCCACGAGCCGCGCTCGCAGTCGAACTTCTCCGTGAGCGGGAACACCTTGTTCTCGAGGATCCCCGCGAGCGTGAACATCTTGAACACCGATCCCGGCTCGAAGATGTCGGTGATCGCGCGGTTGCGGCGGTGCTCGATCGGGGCGTTGCGCGCGTCGTTCAGATCATACGTCGGGTAGGTCGACAGCGCCAGCACGTCGCCGGTCTTGGGGTCCAGCACGACGACCGAACCCCCGATCGCGTTGTGTTTCTTGCAGGCGGCGGCCAGCTCCTTGTCGGCGATGGACTGGATCACCTCGTCGATCGTCAGGTGGATGTTGTAACCGTCCACCGGGAGCACGATCTCCGATTGCTTCGATACCAGCTCCCTCTGCTTGGCATCCTTGGTGCTCTGCCGCCAGCCGGGCACGCCTTTGAGGAAGCTGTTGTAACGTAGTTCGATCCCCTCGAGGCCGTTGTTGTCGATGTCCGTGAAGCCCACGAGGTGGCAGGCGGTCTCTCCTTTCGGGTAGACGCGCATCGACTCCTTGACGAAAACGAGCTCGGGGATTTTGAGCTGGCGGATCGCCTCGGCCTTGGACGCCGGGATCTTGCGGGCCAGCCAGACGAACATCTTGTCCCGGCCGAGGCGCTCCCTCAAGAGCGCCCGGTCCATCCCGAGGATGCGCGACAGCTTGTCCGCCAGGGCGTCCTTTCCTTTGATCTCCCGGGAGACCGCGTAGAGCGAGTCCAGACGCACGTCGAGGGCGAGCGAGCGTCCCTTGCGGTCCAGGATGCGGCCGCGGGCGGGCTGCATCTCGATCATCAGGTGATGCTGGTTATCCGCCAGCGAGACGAGCTTGGAGGACTTAAAGACCTGCAGGACGGCCAGACGGCCCAGAAGGGCGAAGAGCGCCAGTATGAAGAGAGAGAAAACGAAAAAAAGGCGGTTTTTGGATAGTCTTGTCTCGGCCAAGGCTCCAAGTGCGATCGCTCGCACCCTCCGAAAGTGGTACGCTCCCGCAGATCCCCCTGCTTGGCACCACTGGATGCCGGACTAGCCTAAAATCAGCGCGATTCTTTGGCTTCGGCCTGCGCCGTGCCGACGAAAAACCGGGTAAAAAGAGGCGGGCGGGTGACAGCCGCTTGGAACGGTTCCCGCGGGACCCCGGCGCCGGGCAGGACCAGTGTCTGCCAGGAACGCGGCGATTCAAGTTCGATCCGTTGGGCCAGAAGCCGGCGCTCCAAATTGTGGGGCGCCTTCAGACGTGCGATATTGTACTTTAAGGCCCGGGTACGGTCAAGCGCCTGGACCTTGATCTCTTCCTGTTTGCGGATCTCGTAGCCGATCTTCACGGCCTCGACCTCCGCGTACACGTAGAACAGGCCGGCCAGAGTGGCCAGGACGAGCCCCGCGGCGAAGCGCTTCATCGGACCGCCTCCCCGTCCGCCCGGCGGAACGCGCGGAGTTTGGCGCTGCGGGAGCGCGGGTTGGCGGCGGTCTCTTCGGCCGAAGCCTCGACGGGTTTTTTCGTGAGGACCTCCCCCAGGCCCCGTTTGGCCCAATCGCGGAACGCGTGCTTGACGAGCCGGTCCTCGAGCGAATGGAACGAGATGACGGCCAGGCGCGCCCCGGGCGCGAGCAAGCCGGGGGCGGCGGCGAGAAAAGCCTCGAGCGAGCCCAGCTCGTCGTTGGTCGCGATGCGGAATGCCTGAAAAGCGCGGGTCGCCGGATGGATGCGCCCGTGGCGGTAAGCGGCGGGCACGGCGGCCGAGACGACGGCGGCCAGGTCGGTCGTCCGTTCGATCGGCCGGACCGAACGTTCGCGGACGATCCGCTCGGCGATCCGCCGGGCGTAACGCTCCTGGCCGTATTCGAAGAGGATCCGCGTGATCTCCTGCGCCGGCCAGCGGTTGACGATCTCGCGCGCCGAGAGGCCCGCGCCGGGATCCATGCGCATGTCGAGCGGCCCTTCCTGCGAGAAGCTGAAACCCCGCTCGGGGCGGTCGATCTGCGGGGACGACACGCCCAGGTCCAGCAGGACGGCATCCGCGCTTTGGATCCCGAGCTCGCGCAGCCGGCCCGCGATGTTCCTGAAGTCGTCGTGAAGCGTCATGACCTTGTCCCCGTATCGTGCCAGGAAATGTGCGGCTTCGACTAACGCGTGCGGGTCCTTGTCGAAGCCGATCAGCCTCCCGCTAGGCCCCAGTCTTTCTAAAATGAGTGCGGCATGCCCACCTAAGCCAAGTGTTCCGTCGACGGCGGTTTCTCCGGGCGCCGGAGCCAGGTACCGCAGCGCCTCCGCGGAGAGTACGCTCGTGTGCGAAGCCATAGACCCCTGCCACGGCCGGGTCCCGCTCGCGCCGTCTAGCGAGCGCCGCGAACGCGTGTCTTGGAGATGAAAATGAACTCGCGGATCTTGCGAACGCTCAAAATCCGGTCGAAGAAAAGCCGCGAACTCGGGTCGAGCCCCGTCAGCGGCGCCAGCACCCGGCGGCGCTTGTCGTTCTCGACCGAACTCGCTTCCAGGTAAAGCCGGTTCTGTTTTTTCATCGTTCCCTCCCCTGTTTATGGCGTCGGGGGATTTTCCCCTTGGCCGAAAATATTCTCCGCGATCTTCTCGAAGGAGTCCTTCGTGTTGTTGTAGAACTCCTTCCAGCTCTCTTTCGACCATATCTCCATACGGTTCGAAACGCCGACGATGATCACGTCGCGTTTGATCTTCGCGAACTCTTTGAGGTAATCGGGGATTAAGATGCGTCCCTGTTTGTCGCAAGTGACCTCGCAAGCTCCCGAGAAGTAGATCCGGTTGAAATGCCGCGCTTCGGTGTTCGTGAACGAAAGGGACTTGAATCGCGCCTCCTGTTTTCTCCATTCGTCTTCCGTGAAAACGAAGAGACACGTATCCAGACCCCGAGTGACAAAAAATCGCTCCACATAGTTTTCTTTGAAAACCTCTCTGAATTTGGAGGGAATGATGAGCCGCCCTTTCGGGTCGATGCTATGTTCATGCTCTCCATAAAACATTGTTTTTTACCCTCTCCACTTTCCCCCACTTTATGGGGTTTTCTGGGATAAGAATACCTCATAGCTCCACCTGTGTCAAGGGTAAATCCACGTTATTTTGCATAAGAATGATAAAAGATGCTGATGTATCTATATTTAGTCTATTAACATAAAGGGCCGCGGGGGTAAAAAATGGGGAGAGACCTCCCCAACCCCTGGAGGTCTCTCCATTCGCACGATCTTGCACGGTCCGTTGGTTTCGGAAGGTCAAGAAAAGACCCGCCGTTCGGAATGCGCCAAGCTAAGCCTACCGTCTCCCTATTTCCCGGACTGTCGTTCCTTCAGGTTGCGCGCCATCTCATTGATCACGTCCGCCAATTCCCGCAGTTCATCGGTGCGGCGCAGCACCAGCTTCACGTCAAAGTTGCCCTGCCCCACGCTCTTCAGGGCCTGGTAGATCTTCGGCAGAGGGCCCGCGATCCGGTGCGAAAAGAGGATCGAGCAGTAGAAGATCACCGGCAGGATGACGAGCAAGTTGATCACGAACGCCACATGGACCGAACGGAAGATCTGGATCAGGCGACCCTGGGGATAGACCGAGGCCAGGCGTTCGCCGAGCATCAGGAACGTGGTGTAGAAGATCGTGAGCCCCGTGATCAGGCAGGAAAGGAAGACGAACAGCACGACGAACTGCGTGAAGCGCAGCTGGAGGCCGCGGACGACGAGATATTGTTTGCGTTTGACGGGCGGCATTATTTCCTCATGAGCAGCGCGCTGCGGCGGATCGTGAGCGCGACCCGGCCGCCCGCGGCTTTCTGGACGAACCGTTCCGCCTTGCGGAGCGGCATGTAACGCGTCGCCTCGCCGCCGATGAACGTGAGGAGGTCCCCCTCGCGCACGCCCGCCCGTTCGGCGAAGCCGTCGGATTTCACCGAGTGGACAACGAGCCCCTGATACTCGAGCTTCACGCGCATCCCCAGCGCCGCGAAATCACGGCCGCCCGGACGCTTCTCGGCATGGAGATCGCGCTCGATCTCGAGCGTGAAGTTCGTGAAGCGCGGCGACGTGAACATCGTCGTCACGGTCTCAAGCCCGAGGTACCGGAGCGAAGTGCCGTCGATCGCCAGGAGCCGGTCGCCTTTCTTGAGGCCCACGAGCCCGGCGTCCATCTTCGGGTCGACGAAGGACAGGCGCACCCAGTCGCCCCGCTTTTCGAGCGTAAGCCCGATCGACTCGCGCAGGGGCCGCGCCGCTTGCGCCGCTCCGTTCGGGGCGGCGGCGGTGCCGGCCCGCCAACGGTCGTGGATCGCCTGCTGCTTCTCGACCTCTCCGGTCGGGCCTTCGGTGAGCGTGGCCCAGAAACGGTTCTTCACCGCGAGGGCGGCCTTCTTGGCCTCCTCGAAATCCGGGTTCACCTCGACGGCTTTTTCATAATAGGCCAGCGCTTCGCCGAGCTTCTCGTCCGCTTCGCGGGCGCGGCCGAGCTCGTAAAGGTCCTGCGCGGGATCCTCGTACTGGATATCGCGCACGTCCTTGAGCATCACGGGGACCTCGCCGTTCTCGGTGCTCAGGATCACGCGGTCGGTGTGCTTCTCGACGACCAGGCCTTTCATCTGCGTACCGTCCTTGAGCGCGATCGTGTCGGCGCAGGCGAGCGCGCATAAAAAAAGAGGGGCGACAATCAGTCCCCCTCCTTTCCATGAACGCCGGATCGATTCAGCTAGGATCGGATGCATGGTCCCTTCGCGCGGCGAAACCGCGGCGGCCTTCTTTACTAATTCTTCACAATATTATTAAAGAACCTCGTCTTTTTTCAGAACGGGGTCCTGGAACGCTACATATAGTACAGTAGCAAATGAGCTTACACTACGCAAGCAGATTAATAGGAAAGGCCGTTCTCGGCTTGCTGTTGGCGGGCGAAGGGGCTGATGGGTGTGTGGCTCGGCGAGCCGTAGGCCTGGTCGCTGTCCGTGGACAGGAATCCGGTATCGATCTGGCCGGTGATCCGGTTGAGGCTTTCGGCGGCGCTCGTCTCGTCGGTCTCGACGACCCAGCGGCGGACCGGGGCGTTCTCCCGGCCGCGGGAGACGGCGGTCTCCTCGGCAAAGGCGCATACGCCCCACGCCAGGAGGGTGAAAAAACAACATGCGGTCGTGCGGACCATGCGGAAAGCTCCGTTCTTCGGTCTCGGAAGTATCCCGCCCACCCCGCGTGAGCGGGATGAGCGGGTTTTCGCGGGCCTGTAAGCCGGGTTCTGTTCCGCCGCTCTTTCTGGCGGAGACGGCCATCCGTCTGGCCCGTCCATCGCTGGACGGGTCGTCGCCCACCGCGTCGAAGCGGCGGGACGGTAGCGGTCCACCCGGGAATATGGCGAGCGAGAGCGCTCGCGTCCGCCGTGAGGCGTCCTCTTCCCCTATTTAACCTTGCTCCGCGTGGAGATTGCCCGTTTCACCCTTTTGCGTGAATCGTGAATCGTGATCCGTGAATCGAACGTTCCGATCCACGATCCACGAGCCACGAGCCACGAAAAAGACTCGTCTCTGTTGCTCTGATCCTTCCGCCATCAAAACGACGACGGAGGTGGGTGTTACCCACCACGCTCTCTCTTGGAGCCCGGACTTTCCTCTGCGCCGAAGGACGCACCCGCCGCGTTCTGTGGCGGGCCGTCATCCGACGAAGCGGCCGTCCAGCCTGCGAAAAAAACTTAAAAAAGTTGCGTGCCGCCCGCGGTGTCAAGCGCGCGATTGGCCTCGGCGTCCGCACGGGTGTTGCGCTCCCGGGGAACGTGCGTGACCGTCAGGCGGCGGAAACCGCGCGCCAAATGCCGCACGAGGATCCCCAGGCGCTTCAGGTCCTCGTCCTTGATCCGGTACTCCCCGCTGAACTGCTTGGCGACGAGCTCGCTGTCGGTGTACACGTCGAGTTCCCGCGCGCCGGCCAGAAGCGCCTCCTGCAGCGCGATGATCAGCGCGAAATATTCGGCGACGTTGTTCGTCGCCCTGCCGATCGCCAGCGAAACGGTCTTGATCTCTTTGCCCGCGGCATCCTCGAGCACGACCCCGAGAGCGGCCGCGCCGGGGTTGCCGCGCGAGGCACCGTCGACGTAGGCGACCAGGCGCCCGGCGGCCGCGGCGCTCACGACATCCAGTAGAGGATGCGCGCGCAATCCTCGCAGATGATCAGCTTCTCCGCCGTCATCACTTCGGCGACGGTTTGCGGCGGCAGATTGATATGGCAGCCGCCGCAGGAATTGTTCTTCACCGGCACGAGCGCCAAGCCCTCGCGGCTCTTCAGGACCCGCTCGTACTGCCCGAGAAGCCTCGGTTCGATGTTCGGCGTGTAGGTCTTGCGCTTCTCCTCGAGAGCCCCGGCCGCGGTCTGCAGCTCCTGCCCGCGCTTGCGGATGGTGTCGATCTCCGCTTTCATCTTCTTCTCTTCGACGCCGAGCAGCTCTTTTTCCCTGGCAACCCGCGCCTTGGCCGCGTCGACCTCGTCGATGAGCTTGAGGATGTCCTCCTCGAGCAGCGAATCGTCGGCCTTCAGGCCCTTGATCTCCAGGTCCATCGCCGAATATTCCTTGTTCGACTTGAGCTGGTAGAGCTGGGACTGGAGCTTCTTGATCTTTTCCTCTTTGGCGCCGAGCTCACCCTCCTTCTCCTTTTGCTTGAGCTGGGAGGTTTTCAGTGCATCCTCGGCGGATTTGAGCGCCGCCTTCTTGCGCTCGAATTCGTCCTGATGCGTCTTCTCCAGAGCGGGCTGCGCGGCGAGCTCCCGCTTGAGGCCGAAAAGTTCCGAGTCGATCTTCTGAAGATCGACGAGGATCTTGATCTGTTCGTTGATCGCGGTAGCCATGGACCCCCAAAATATGGTGAAGCATTTGGCTCGCCGCCCTGCGCCGCGGTCTAAAGGCCGCGGCTCCGGGTCGGGCACTCACGCGCCTGCCGCGCGAGAGCGCGCTTTTCCGCCACTGGCGGCGGCGCGCTCACTTCGAGCCCTCTATTGCGCATTTGAACTACATTTAAAAGACTAAAATATGGTGGGCAATAGAGGGCTCGAACCTCTGACCTTGCGGATGTGAATCGCACGCTCTAACCAGCTGAGCTAATTGCCCTACTGTAAAACTTGCAATTAGCGAAGCTGTCGCTTGCGACAGCTGCCTGTCCGCCGCGTTCTTTGGCGGAAGCTAATTGCCCGTTATTGCCCCGCCGGCCCGCGCGCTCTGAATTTTCTAACACGCGGCAGCCGAGCCGTTTAAGACATAAAGTGGTGGGCCCGCTTGGATTCGAACCAAGGACCAACTCATTATGAGTGAGCTGCTCTTACCGACTGAGCTACGGGCCCTTGTTTTCTATCACAAAACCAATTTGGGCCTAATTTACCCCCGCCACAAAGCGTTGGCGGGTCCGTCCAAAGAGCGCGCCGACGCTTTGTGGACGGGTCCGCCGCGCTCTTTGGCGGAGACTGAGCTACGGGCCCAAATCGGAATGGGGCCCTCCGGGGCGCCAAGCTGGTTATATTAACACAAAACCCCCGCCCTGAGCAAAGGCAGAGATTATAGGTGTAAGGTGGTGCGGTGATTGGTAATTGAGGGTGTATGAGGGTCCGGTAATTGGTAACTGGTGATTAAAACGGTGTAAGTGGGTTTACGATCAAGAACCCTCTTACACCGTTTTAGTTACCAATTACCGTTTACCAGTTACGGTCGCTTAAGCCGTTAAAACTCCAGCTCTTCCCCGGCGCCGAGCTCGAGGAAAGTCTTGAGCTTGCGCGAGCGTGTCGGGTGGCGCAGTTTCCGCAGCGCCTTGGCTTCGATCTGCCGCACGCGCTCGCGCGTGACGTTGAAGATCGAACCGACCTCCTCGAGCGTGCGCGGGTAGCCGTCGTTCACGCCGAAACGCAGCTTCAGGACCTTGCGTTCGCGCTCGGTGAGTGTCGAGAGCACCTCGTCCATTTGCTCTTTCAGCATCGCGTAGGTGGTCGCCGAGGACGGCGAGATCGCGCGCTTGTCCTCGATGAAATCGCCGAAATGCGTGTCGCCCTCGTCACCGATCGGCGTCTGGAGCGAGATAGGCTCCTGGGCGATCTTCAGGATCTCCCGGACCTTCTCGACCGACATGCGCATGCGCTGGCCGATCTCTTCGGGAGTGGGCTCCTTGCCGGTCTCCTGCACGAGCTGGCGCGAGACCCGGATCAGCTTGTTGATCGTCTCGGTCATGTGCACCGGGATGCGGATCGTCCGCGCCTGATCGGCGATCGAGCGCGTCACGGCCTGACGGATCCACCAGGTCGCGTAGGTGCTGAACTTGTAGCCGCGCCGGTATTCGAACTTGTCCACCGCCTTCATCAGGCCGATGTTCCCCTCCTGGATCAGGTCGAGGAACGAAAGTCCGCGGTTGGTGTACTTCTTCGCGATGGAGACCACCAGGCGCAGGTTCGCCTCGACGAGCTCCTTCTTCGCGCGCTGGTACTTGTTCTCCTTGCGGCGGATCTGCTGGTAGCGCTCCTTCAGGAGCTCGGTCGTCTTCTCGCCGAAGCGCCGCAGGACCTGGCGCTTTTCCTTGAGGAGCTTGGAGAGACGCGCGCGCTCGCGCCGCCTCCGGGCGCGGTCGGACTCGCGGTCGAAACGGTCGAGCGCCTCCACTCCCGAGCGGATCTCCCGGAAGATGTCCTCGACCACGCGCGGGCTCACCTTAAACTCGAGCAGGAGCCCGAGCACGTTGGTCGTGCGCTTGGCCCCGCGCAGGCGCCGGGCCAAGATCGTGAGGCGCCGGAGCGTGCGGGGCGCGTTGTCGCGGAACTTCAGGTCCTCGTCGATGTACTCCTCGATCGTGTATTCCCTCTTGAGGAGCTTGTTCGTGAAATCCAGGATGTACTGGCGCGACAGCCAGCACTCGAAGACGGTCTTGCGGAACTCGAGCTCGTCGGCCTCGATCCGCTTGGCCAGCTCCAGTTCCTGCTCGCGCGTCAGGAGCGCGATCTGGCCCATCTGCCGCAGGTACATGCGGACGGGATCGTCCATCTGCTCGAGGCGGGTCGGCGAAGCCGCGGCCAGCGTGCTCTCGGACGCCTCTTCCTTCTTTTCGGCCTCCTCGGCGGGCTCGTCGGAATCGGAATCCTTGTCGGAATCGCCCTCGTCGTCGCCGTCGGAGGACGCCGAATCCTCGGAATCCAGCACGTCGATCTGGTGGGAGGTGAGGGTCGACAGCACGTCCTCGATCTCGTCGGCGGAGGTCATGTGCCCCGGCAGGATCCGGTTGATGTCGTCATAGGTCAGGTGGCCCTTCTCCTTGCCGAGCGCGACGAGCTGTTCGATACCCTTGGCCTTCAGCTTGGCCTTCATCGCATCGGTGAGCTCGGGCTCCGCGTGCGCCGCCGCGGCCGTGCCGGCCGCCTTGACGGGAGAGGATTCGGCCATACGGGCGTGCACGACCGGACGCGCCGCGCGCGTGGTCTTGCGGCTCTTGGCGCGGGTCTTCGGCGACTGTTTCCTGGCCTTGCGGGACTTATTTTTTTTCATGGATCCTTTTTTCCCTTTTATTGAGTTCTTCGAGATCGTACATCAAACGGCTGATCCGGTTCTGGTCCCCCTGCCTCTCCGCGGTCAAAAGCTCCGACCGCAGGCCTTCCCGCTCGTTCCGCAGGCGGGAGCGCTTCACCTTCAGGAGACAGTCGAAAAGACACTTGGTCTTTTCGGCCGCCCCGTCGATCCTGTCCGCTTCCGCCGCGGCGAGCGAGATCGCCTCGATGGCTTCGGGATCGTCCTTGAAAAAATTCATCAACACCGCCGCTCCGGAGACCCCGGGGTCTTCCGTGAGCAAGCGCCCCGCGACCCGGCGCGCGGCCGGATGCCGGAAATCGTCGGGCATCAGTTCGGCTCCGCGCGCGGTCCGCGCGAACTCGATCGAGTCGAGCACCAACCCCAGCAGCAGCCGCTCGAGGAGCGGGACCTCTCCCTCCGGCCGCGCCGGCGAAGGGCCGCCGCGCTCGGGACCCGGAGCCGCCTTGCGCATCTCGGCGAAAAGCGCCTCTTCGGGCAGGCCGAGGTCGCGCGAAAGCTCCTTCGTCCACGCGGCGCGCAGGATCTCGTTGCGCACCTTGTGCAGCACGCCCACCATCTCGGTGGCGATCCGCACCTTCCCCTCGACGGTCCCCGCCGGATGGCGGTCCTTGAGGAGGCCCAGCTTGTATTCAAAAAGGTTCTTTGCCGCCGCGAGCGCCTCGCGGAACGGTCCGGCCCCGCGCTCGCGGAGGAACGAATCGGGATCGTGGCCCTTCTCGAGCCGCACGACCTTCACCTCGACCCCCTCTTCGAGAAAGAGCTCAAGGCCCCGCAGGGTCGCCGCCTCACCGGCCTTGTCGGCGTCGTACAGCATCACGACGTTGTGCGTGTGGCGCTTGACCAGCCTCACCTGCTCGGGCGTGAGCGCCGTGCCGAGCGACGCCACCACGTTCACGACACCGGCCTGATGGCAGGCGATGAGGTCCATGTAACCCTCGACGACGATCGCCTGGTCCAGCTCGCGCACCGCCTGGCGCGCCTGGAAGAGCCCGTAAAGATGCCGGCCCTTCGAGTAGATCTCGGTCTCGGGCGAGTTCAGGTACTTCGGCGTCGCATCGTCCATCACGCGCCCGCCGAAAGCCACGCACGCGCCCTTCATATCCAGGATCGGAAAGATCACGCGGTTCCGGAAGCGGTCATAATACCCGCCGCCTTCGCGCCGCCCGATCACCAGGCCCGCGCGTTCGAGAGCCGCCTCGGTGACCGCGCCCGTCTTGGCGGCGCGCTGAAGTGCGTCCCAGGAATCGGGAGCGAAGCCGACGCGGAAATCCTCCAGGGTCTTCTCGAGCACCCCCCGCCGCCGCAGGTAATCCCGTGCGCCTTGCGCCTCGGGCCGGTCGCGCAGAACGCCCCGGTAGAACTCCACCGCGAAACCGTTGGCCTGCACCAGCTGCGCCGAACGCCTGGCGGCTTCCGTGTCCTGCGGCCGGTCGTCCGGGATCTCGATGCCCGCCCGGTCCGCGAGCACCTCGACGGCGTCGCGGAAATCACGCTTTTCGATCTTCATGAAAAAACTGAAAACGTTCCCGCCCACTCCGCACCCGAAACAGTGGAAGATCTGCTTGTCCGGATTCACGATGAACGACGGCGTCTTCTCGTGATGGAACGGGCAGTTCGCCTTGAACGAACGGCCCACGCGCTTGAGCGGCACGTACCCGGAGACCAGCTCCACGATGTCCGTCCGCTCCTGGATCTGGGCGAGCGTGGACTCGGGGATCATGCGGCTTTTTTCTTCGCGGCCGGCGGAACGGTCTTCTTGGCGGCCGGACTTTGTGCCGCCGGCACGGAGAGCTGGGGCGAAAGACTTCCTAAAAAGTCAAAGAGCACGGGAGCGATCCTCGCGATCTTTCTCCCCGACACCGAACGGTCCCGGATGTCGTTCTTCAGGCTCACCAGCGGCGAATGGTCGATGAGCATGAACAACAGGCTCAAAAGCACCATCCACCTCACCGCGCCCATCATGAGCCCCACGGTCCGCGCGAAGAACCCGCCTTCGCCCAGCTTGAGGAGGCGCAAGATCAGGACCGACAAAAGTTTCGTCAACCCGAACGTCGCGGCCAGAAGTCCCGCGACCGCCAGGAAGCCGGAGGTCGTCGCGTTCAGGAACGTGTTCAGCGTGAGGAACTGCGTCGTTTCCTCACGAAAACGGAACGTGACGATCACCGTCACGAGGTACGACGCGATACGCAGAAGCTCCGGGAAAAACCCAGACCTGTACCCCACATAACAACCGCGTAGAAAAGCAATGGCCGCCAGGTAATCCACCCAGGTCAACCGAGCGAAGAACTCTTTCAACGGACCTCTTGCGTTACAACGCTTTTAGATGCAGGTGCTAAGGACGGGCCGGTTACACTACCCCCTAGTGTATTCCGTATGTCGCAGAAGTATAGCATCGGTTTAGTCGAATGTCAACGTTAGTCGATAAAAAATTATGATAAAGGTCTGCGGCGGGGCCAGGCGCTCAAAAGAGACAAAGCGTAGAGCGCGGCGGTCTCACTCCGGAGAACGAGGGGCCCGAGCGACACCGCCCGGGCGCCGGCGCGAAGGGCCGATCCGACCTCCTGGCGGGTGAAATCCCCCTCGGGGCCGATCAGGACCACGGCGGGTCGGGGCGCTTCTTTCTGAAGGATTTGCGAAAGTTCCTCGCCGGCTTCGGTGAGGGTCGGCAAAAGGGCGAGCGTCTGCGCGTCGAAACTTTTGACGAAAGTGTCGAACGCCCGCGGCGCGGCGATCTCGGGCAGTTGGCTGCGACCGCACTGTTTGCAGCTCTCCGCGGCGATCTTCCGCCAGCGCACGAGCTTGGACTGCCAGCGCTCGGCGGACATTTTGATGACGCCCCGGCCGGTCAGAAGCGGCACGATGCGCCCGGCGCCCAGTTCGCAAGCCTTCTCGATCATCCATTCCATCGCGTCGGGTTTGATCACCGCCGCGGCCAGGGTCAGCGGCAGGGCGTCGGCGGCGCGGTCCGCCTTCGGCCGCAGGACCGCGATGGAAAGGCATCCCCCCTCTTCCCCCGTCACGACCCCGTCGAGCGTGCGCCCCCGGCCGTCGAAAAGCTCGACCGCGTCGCCGCGCTTGAGGCGCAGGACGGTCTTGGCATGGCGGCTCTCTTTCGGGTCGAGAAGAAAGCTCTCCCGGGCGGCCTGCTCGGAGGTGATGAGGAAGCGGGGTGCTTTCACTTTTTGTGGAAATGCCCGATCTCTTCTTCCATCTTGACGATTCCCACATGCCACAACCGCCCGAGGAACGGCCCGAAGAGGAAGCCCAGAGAGGTGATCATGACGCTGACTGAAACGAACGCCAGTACACAGGTGAAAAGCTTGCCGGCCGGGGTGACCGGTTCGATCGTGGGGGCAGGACCCTGGCCGGTCGCGATCAGGCTCGTAAAATAGAATGCGTCCAGATAGGAAAAGCCTTCGATGACGTGGAGCGCGACCGTGCCCGCGATCAGGACGGAGGCGACCAGCGCAAAACAGTAAAGCCCGCGATGAAGGAACGAGTGCAGATGATGCTTCGGTATCATGGCCGGCCTCCATGGATAAAATGCCCCTAGGGATCGTCCAAGGGGCATTTTACCACTAATCCGTGGACCTCAAGCGGTCTCGGCGCCTCCGCCTCGCTGAACAGGTCCGCTCCGCGCCTATGGCGCTGCGCTCCCCAGAGGGCTCGGCTTCGGTCGGCCACTCGCCGCCTCGGTGGTAGGCCGATGCTCCTTATGGTCGCATCGACCGCCTTATGCTGGCTCGGCGGCTCCCTTCGAGACCGCTTAAGGTCCGTCGCGAAGTAAAATGCTCCCAGGGGCTATCCCAAGGGAGCATTTTACCACTAATCCGTGGACCTGAGCGGTCTCGAACCGCTGACCTCCTCGTTGCGAACGAGGCGCTCTACCAACTGAGCTACAGGCCCTAATGTTTTAAACCTTACCGAAGCAAGGAACTGCCCGCCGGAGGCGGGTCCGCCGCGCTCTTTGGCGGAAGCTACAGGCCCTAATTTTTAATTTATTTCGAGGCGCCCGGCAGGCTTTCGACGGGGTAGCCCTTTTCCTTCCAGGCCTGCAACCCCTCTTCCATCGAGCGGACGTTCGTGAAGCCGAGCTTCTTCAGCTCCCGCAGGAGATTGGCGCTGGCCGTGCAGTTGCGGTTGCAGTAAGTCACGATCGCCCGGTCCTTCGCCAGGGTCTTCGTCGCGACCGCCAGGGTGTCGGAGATATTCGGCTTGTCCGGCAGGACGCGCGCGTTGTAAAGAGCCAGATCGTTGTAGTACGTCAGCGGGAGCGGCAATTCGGCCCCCGCGATATGCGCGGTATCGTACTCTCTCTTGCTCCGCGCGTCAAACAGGACGAGATCCGCGTGCGACTGCCGCAGAGCCCACAGCTCGTCCGCGCCGACCGACTCGGCGTCGGCGAGTTTGGCCCCGGCCAGCGGCGCCCAACCGAGGAGGACCAGCGCGGCGAACGCAGCGGCCGCGCCCCATCCGGCCGGTGCCCGGCGGGACGTCAAGCGACCGCCGCTCCGAGCCATGAGAGATAGGCGGACGAGCCGCGCGTGACCGGCAGACAAAGCACTTCGGGGACCTCGTAAGGATGGTTGCGGCGCACGAACCGTTCGAGGGCCGGACAACGAGAGCGCGCGGTCTTCACGACCAGCAGCATCTCGCGGGCGCGTTCGACCCGGCCCTTCCATCGGTAGACGGACCTCACGGGCCCGAGCACCGACACGCAGGCGGCGAGCTTCTGCCGCACGAGCGCCGAGGCCAGTCGATCGGCCGACCGGCGGTCCGGCAGGGTGGTCAGCACCACTGCGGCGGCGGGCATGCTAGAACCGCAGTGTGATCTTGTAGTCGCCGCCTTCCTGCTCCATGATCACGTGTCCTTCGCGCGCGAGCCATCCGAGGCTCATCAGGATGACGTTGCGGTCCTTGTCGATCCCGGCCACGAGCTTGGAGAGGGTGCTGGTCTTCTGCAGGTCCAGATAATGCCAAATATCGCCGGCAACGATGCCGATCTCGGTGATCATTCTAGTGGGTTCTCCTTGTAACGGACGCGAGTTGAAAAATCGGGGCGCGCTCTCGAAGACCTCGATGCTCTGCGAGGCGCGCCGTGGAACTATGATAATCTCCGCGGAGCGATAAATCAATAGCCGCACCCGCCCCCTAGAGCAGGCGGTCTTCCGGCGATTTCTTGTTGTAGCTCTTGCACTGCGGGCACTGCGAGATCTCGTGGTGGGTCGAATCGACATAGGTGTAGGCGCAGATCGAGCACTCCCAGACATCGGCCTCCTCGCGCACGAATTTGGGCAGCACGGCTTTCTTCTCGAAAAAGATCCACAGCAGGAAGACCGCCGCCAGCGAAGTCACCAGGTACAGGAAGACCGCCGTGGAGATGTCCATCCGGATCATGGCGTGAGGATCCTTTCGTCGTCCGCGGGCGGGGCGACGGCCGTTCCGCCCGGGCCGAAGCGCGCCACACCGGTCACCTCGGAGCCCGGAGCCGCCAGCCCCAGCGGCTCGAATTGCCACCCCCGCACGTGCCCCAGGAAGCGCTCGTCCGCCTGGGGGTCGCCGCTCGACAAGGCGATCGAGGCCGAGAGGACCGCGCCGCCCGCGTCCACCGCAAAACGCACCTCCACCGCGCGCGCGGTCACCGGGAGAGGTTCGGCCGGGCGCGTGAGGACCCGGCGGGAGGCGGCCTCGCCTTCGATCGCGAGCGCGCCCTCCGCGTAGGGGATCTCGATCTTCGCCGCGAAATCGTGATCGGGCATCGCTTTGTCGCCCGCCAGGACCTTCATCGGGTCCAGGAACCGTTTGCCGAACGGCACGCTCACCACGTCGCCCGGAGCATGCCGCTCGATCGTGCGGACCGGAGGTTCGAGCGCCGCCGAGAAATCGGACGAGCGGCGGTAGAAGGCCTCCGAGAGCTGCGGGCGGGTCTCGACGAGCGTGCGGAAGATCGAGTCGTCGAGCACCGGCCCCAGGGAGACGATGCGCGGGTGCGGTTTGGCCGGGGATCTCTCGGGGCTCACGGTGATCGTGACCGCGAAGAACCAGAAAAAATGCCAGCCCAGGGATACCGCGACCCCCAGCAGGAACGAACGGTCCCTGAAAGACCAGGTCTCGTAACCTTTCACCGGCGCGCGACGCTCCGCATCAGACAGGTTCCCCCTGCCGCTGGTTGGTGGCGATGTTGATCTGCGGGATGCCGTATTCGCGGCAGAGGTCCCAGATCTCGACCACTCGTCCCAGCGAAGCCGAGGTGTCGGCTTTGAGGAGCAGGGACTTCTGTTCGCGGGCGGCCTCTTTCAGGCGCACCATCAGATCATTGATCGAGATCGGCCTCTCGTTCAGGAAAAGGAGGTCCTGTCCGGTGATATGGATGATGAGGTTCTCGCCGCCGAGCACTTCGCTCGTGAGAGCTTTGGGCAGGCTCACCTTGATCCCCGATTGCAGCACGAAGTTCGACGTGAGCATGAAGAAGATCAGCAGGTTGAACATCACGTCGATCATCGGGGCGATGTCCAACTGCCCCTTCTCGATCGACGTGCGGCGTTTCAGGCGCTTAAATCTCATTTTCTTCCCGCTTTTCGCCCAGGATGTTCAGAAGGTCCGTCGCGCTGCGTTCCATGTCGAGCACGAAGCCGTCGACGCGGCTGGTAAGATAATTGTACGCGACAAAGGTCGGGATCGCGACCGCCAGACCGAAGACCGTCGTGAGCAGGGCTTCCCAGATGCCGCCGGCCAGGTCCCCGGGGTTCACCGGGCTCACCGCCGTGGCCTTCTCCTCGATCACCTGGAACGCGGCCACCAGGCCGGTCACCGTGCCCAACAGACCCAGAAGCGGCGCCACGTGCGCCACCGTCGCCAGCACCGGCAGGTTGCGCTCAAGACGCGGCACCTCGTGGATCGCGGCGTCCTCGATCGCCTCGCGCACTTCGGCCCGCGGCCGGTCGTGTTTGAGGATCCCGGCCCGCAGGATCGCCGCGATCGGGCCGCCGGTGCGCTCGCACAGGTCCAGCGCTTCCATGATCTTGTTGCGCTTGAGCGACTTCGAGATCTGCTCCATGAAGGACTTTGTGTCGATCTGTTCCCTCTTCAGGCGGATCAGGCGCTCGATCACGATCGCGAACGCCAGCACCGAGCAGAGGAAGATCGGCCACATGATCGGACCGCCTTTTTGCATGAACTCCCACATAGAACCTTACCTCCCTTTGACGTTGTCGTGTTGAAGTTGTTCGATCTTCGCGCGCGCCTTCGGCGCGTAGGTCCGGTCGCCCGGAAAGAGCGAGGGGATCTTCGCGTACTCCCGGGCGGCTTTATCGCTCTCGCCCTGCGTTTCGTAGACCGAGGCCAGTTCATAGTGCGTCTCGCAGGCGGATTCCCCGGTGAGCCGCTTGAGCGCCTCCGAGAAATAGTAGACCGCCTCGCGCAGATGCCCCTGCGCTTTCAGGACCTGGCCCAGTTTCTTTTCGGCTTCGCCGCGCACGGCGGGGACCCCGAGTTCGCCCGCCTCGACGGCCTTTACCAGATCCGCGCGCGCCTCGTCGGAACGCCCCTCGGAGATCAAGAGCTCCGCGCTCTTGACCAGCCCTTTGACCGACAGTTCGTTCTTTGGATAGGAAGCCGCCAGATGCCTCAACGTGCGGACCGCGCCCTCGAGGTCGCCTTCGCGCTCGTAGGCCACCGCGCACCAGAACAGCGCGTCGGGGGCGGCCGTGTCCGACGGAAAACCATCGGCAACGGCCGAAAATTGTTCCCGCGCCTTCGCGTATTGGCCGCGCTTCAAATGGTATTCGCCCAGACCGTAGCGCACCTCCGCGGCGAGCGGGTGTTTGGGATAACGCGCGAGGAACGTCTCGAACTGGCGGATCGTCTCGTCCTGGCGGCCGAGCTTGAAGTAGCACCACGCCATCTGGTACTCCGCCAGGCGCCCGAGCTCGGTCCCGGGCGCCCCCGCGGCGATGTCCGAGAACACGTCGAGAGCCTTGGCGGCGTCGCCCAAACTGAAAACGCACAGACCCAGACGGAAATAGGCCTGCTCCTTGAGCGGGCTCTCGGGAAAGACCGAGAGCAGCTTTTTCAATTGGACCGCCGCCTCGGCATAGCTTTTCTTCCTGATCAGCGCGCCGGCCAGACCGTACAGCGCGTCGTCCTGGTACGGGCTCCGCGGATAATTGACGAGCAGGCTTTGGAAGCTCAAAGCCGCCGCGTCGTAGCGCTCGAGACGCGCGAGAATGCCCGCCGACTGGAATTGGGCGTAGTCCGCGTAGAGGCTTTTCGGATAATCCGTCAGGACCATGTCGTAGAATTCCTGCGCGTCCTCGACCCGGCCCTCCTCGAAGCGCGTGTCCCCGAGCCGGCAGATCGCGGCGACCTTCAGGACCTCGTTATGGCTCTGCTCGGCGACGATCGTGAAATGCTCCACCGCCAGTTCCGGCCTGCCGAGACGCACGCAGGCCCAGGCCAGATAGAAATGGGCGTCCTCCGCGATCTCGTTCGTGGGAAAACGGCGCAGGAGCTCCTCGTAGACGGCGGCGGCCTCGGCGTAGCGCTCGAGCGCGTAGAGCGAGTCGGCTTTCCAGAACAGGACATCCGCCAGGAGCCCCGAGTCCGGAAAAGCGGCCGCCAGCCGGTCATAGAACGCCAGGGATTCCTCGTGGCGGCCGAGTTTCGCCAGGGAACGCGCGCGGCCGAAAAGGAAGGAATCCTCCAGCGCGGAGTCCTCGACGCCGGTCCCCAGCGGCGAGAAGCTCTGCAGGCTCTCCTCGTATTTGCCGAGCTGGAAGTAGGTCCAGCCGATGCCGTGCAGGGCCGCCAAACGCGACGGCGAAGCCTCGCCGAGATCGACGCCGCGCTTGAAAGCCTCGAGCGCGTCCGCGTAATTGCCGAGATCGTACCGGCATTCGCCGAGCAGATAGTAGGCTCCGGCGATCTGCGGCGAGAGAGGGTTCTCCTCGACAAAACGTTCGAACGCCGCCGCGGCCGACTCGTAACGTTTCAGGCGGTAATGGCATTGCCCGACCTTGTACTGCGATTCGACCGCCAGCGCATGCGACGGATGCTCACGGATCACCGACTCGAATTCGGGGATGGCCCCCTCGAAGTGCTCGAGCTCGTAATAGGCCCAACCTTTGGAGTAACGGGCGTAGACCACGTACCGCGAGAGCGGGTAGCGGTCGAGAAGATCCGTGTAGGCCTGGACCGCGTGCGCGAAATCTTTGGCGCGGAAACGCGCCTCGGCGGTCCAATAGAGCAGCTCTTCCTCATAGCCGCCGGCCGGAGCGTCCGCGCGGACGCGCTCGAAGGCCTCGAGCGCGGCGGCCGTGTCGCCGAGCCGCAACAAAGCCTGCCCGAGCAGCAGGCGGACCTCGTGACGCCGGTCGGAACCGGGATACCGGTCGAGAAAGACCAGCGAGCGCTCGCGCGCGGCGTCGAAGGCACCCTCCGTGAAAGCTTTCCGGATGGGGGCCAGGTCGGCTTTTTCGTCGGCGAAGGCGCGGGCGGCGGGAGCGGCCGCGGTGGCCGCCAGACACCACACGAACGCCGGGACGAGACCGCGCAGGCAAAACCGTCCGGCTGCCGCCATCACTCTCTCCCCTTGCGCGCCCGGAGCGCCTCGCGGAGGAAACGGCCGGTGTGGGAACGCGGGTCCTTCGCCACTTCCTCGGGGGAACCGCACGCCACCAGTTCCCCGCCGCCCGAGCCGCCTTCGGGCCCGAGGTCGATCAGATAATCGGCGGTCTTGATCACATCGAGATTATGCTCGATGACGAGTACCGTGTTGCCCTGGTCCACGAGGGTCTGGAGGACCTTCAAGAGCCGGTCGATGTCCGCGAAATGCAGTCCCGTCGTCGGCTCGTCCAGGATGTAGAGCGTACGGCCCGTCGCGCGGCGCGAGAGCTCCGTCGCCAGCTTCACGCGCTGGGCCTCGCCGCCCGAGAGGGTCGTCGCGGCCTGGCCGAGCTCGATGTAGTCGAGCCCGACGTCGTGGAGGGTCTGCAGTTTCGCCTTCACCGCGGGCACGTTCTCGAAGACCCCGAGCGCCTCTTCCACGCTCATCGCCAGCACTTCCGCGATCGAGCGCCCTTTGAAACGCACCTCGAGCGTCTGCTCGTTGAACCGGCGCCCCTTGCAGATCTCGCAGGTCACGTAGACGTCCGGCAGGAAGTGCATCTCGATGGTCTTCACGCCGTCGCCCTCGCAGGCCTCGCAGCGCCCGCCCTTCACGTTGAAACTGAAACGGCCGGGCTGGTAGCCCCGCATCCGCGCGTCGGGGAGCTTGGCGAAGAGGTCACGGATCGGGCCGAAGAGCCCGGTGTAGGTCGCGGGGTTCGAGCGCGGGGGGCGGCCGATCGGCGACTGGTCGATCTCGATGATCTTGTCGATGTGCTCGGCGCCCAGGATCGCCTCGTGCCGGCCCGGATGCTCCTTCGTGCGGTAGAGACGGCGCGACAGGCCTTTGAAGAGGATCTCGTCCACCAGCGTACTCTTGCCCGAGCCGGACACGCCCGTCACGCAGGTGAAAACCCCGAGCGGGATACCGACGTCGATACGCTTCAGGTTGTTCTCAGCCGCTTTCTTGATCACGATCTTCTTGCGGTCTCGCCAGGAGCGGCGCTTCTCCGGAAGCGCGATGCCCAGCTCGCCCCGCAGATATTTGCCGGTCAGCGAATCGGGATGGCGCGTCACCTCGTCCGGGGTACCGGCGGCGACCACGCGGCCGCCGTGCTTGCCGGCCCCGGGACCCAGGTCCACCAGATAATCGGCGCGCTTCATCGTCGCCTCGTCGTGCTCGACGACGATCAGCGTGTTGCCGATGTCGCGCAGGGCCGTGAGCGATTCGAGCAGTTTCTCGTTGTCGCGCTGGTGCAGACCGATCGAGGGCTCGTCCAGCACGTAGAGCACCCCCATGAGCCCCGCCCCGATCTGCGTGGCCAGGCGGATGCGCTGGGCCTCGCCGCCCGAGAGCGTGCCGCTCTTCCGGTCGAGCGAGAGATAACCGAGACCCACGTTCTTCATGAAAGCCAGACGCGCGCGCACTTCCTTGAGGATCTGGTGCGCGATGTGCTCCTCTTTCTCGGTGAGCTTGAGCGTGCGGAAGAAGAGGTCGGCGTCCTCGATCGTCAGCGACGTCGCCTCGATGATGCTCTTGCCCTGCACGGTGACCGCCAGGGCCTCGGGCTTGAGACGCCGGCCCTCGCACTCTTCGCAGGGCTTGAGGCTCATGTACTTGGTGATCTCCTCTTTCATCCAATCGGATTCGGTCTCCTTGTAACGGCGCTCGAGATTCGGGATCACCCCCTCGAAGCTCCGCCAGCCCCCGCCTTCCTCTCCGTGGAGCAGAAGGTCCCGGTGCTTCTTGGAAAGGTCCTTGAACGGCGTCTCGAGACTGAAGCCGTGCTCGGCGGCGGTGTGGCGCAACAGACGCCGCAGGTAGATGATGAGCGAGCGGCCGCCGCGGTTCCAGCCCGCGATCGCGCCCTCGCGCAACGATCTGGTCTTGTCCGGCACCACGAGGTCCGGATCGACTTCCTGGCAGGCGCCGAGACCGTCGCAGCCGGGGCAGGCCCCGTAAGGACTGTTGAAGGAGAAAAGGCGGGGCTCCAGCGGCTGGAAACTGATGCCGCAGTGCACGCAGGCGTGCTGCTCGGAGAAAAGCTGTTCCTTCGCGCCGTCCCCTTCGGGGGCGACCTTGATCGTGCCTTTGCCGGTCTTCAGCGCCGCCTCGATGGAATCCGTCAAACGCTTCTTTCCGCCGGAGGCGGACCCGCCTTCGGCGGGCACGACCAGACGGTCGACGACGATGTCGATCACGTGCTTCTTCTTCTTGTCGAGCCGGATCTTCTCGGAGATCTCGTAAACGACACCGTCCACCCGCACGCGCACGAAACCTTCCTTCTGGATGTCCTTGAAGATCTTCTGGTACTCGCCCTTGCGGCCCTCGATGACCGGCGCCAGGATCTGAACGCGCGAGCCGGCGGGGTGGCGCAGGACCTGTTCGACGATCTCCTGCGCGCTCTGCTTGGTGATCCGGCGGCCACACTTGGGGCAATGCGGCAGGCCGATCTTCGCGTACAGGAGGCGCAGGTAATCGTAGATCTCGGTGGTCGTGCCGACGGTCGAGCGGGGGGTGGAGGCGGCGATCCGCTGCTCGATCGAGATCGCCGGGGACAGGCCGTCGATGGACTCGACGTTCGGTTTCTGCATCTGGTCGAGGAACTGCCGCGCGTAGGCCGAGAGGCTCTCGACGTAACGGCGCTGGCCTTCCGCGTAGATCGTGTCGAAGGCCAGGGACGACTTCCCGGACCCCGAGAGGCCCGTGAACACGACGAGCGCGTTGCGCGGGATGCGCAGGTCGACACCCTGGAGGTTGTGCTCGCGGGCGTTCTTGACGAAGATGTGATCGCGTTCCATGGGCCTCATTTCCCGTGAGGGCGCCTCGGGCGCCGCCGGCGCCGCGGGTCTCACGCGACCTTCTCGTTGCGCAGGATCGGGGGGATCGGGCGTGTGTCGATGCGGATCCCGCCGTCATGTTCGATCACGAGCGTGTAGATCGTGCCGGGGATGAACACGGACCCCGGCGCCTCGACCTGCGCGTTCTTGATGCCCATTCGGCCGCGCTCCTCGGGGTCGAGTGCGTAGCGCCAGAACCGCCCCCAGACCTCGCGCTCAAAACGGGTCGGCGGGTCCCCTATCCGGTAACCGTCCGGCACCTCCTGGGGGCTCGAGATCGGGAACTCCTGCGTGCGCTCGCCGTCCAGCACGAACGCCTTCAGGAACAGGTAGACGCTTTTGCCGCGCATGCGGTGGCCTTCCTCCACGTACCGGTCGTCGAAACGCACGACGAGGGTCTGGAACTGGATCAGGTTGCCTTTGAACGTGAAGTACTTGGCCTTCATCGGACGGCCCTTCACGTCGTACTCGAGGAACTTGATCGTCGTGGTGTACTTGCGCGTGTACTCGTCGAGGCTCGAGTCGGTCACGAGTACCTCGGCGATCCGCGATTCGGCCTTCAGGTTGTGGATGATCTTCCGGAACGTCATGAACTCGCGGAATTTGAAGAACCCCACGAACAGGAAGAAAAGGATGCCGAGCACGATCAGGCGGCGCAGGGTCTTCTTGGCCGCGGTGAACATCAGGCCTTCTTGAAGAGGTGCTCTCCGGCCAATTTCGAGAAGACGTGGAACGCGTTCTTTTGGCGCCGGAAATTCCGGATCAGCCGTCCGGTCTCGAACGCCGCCCAGGCCCCATAGACCAGCGTGATCTCCTCGCGGATCCCGGGGACAAAGAACTGGATGAACCACAACGCGAAAAGCCCGAGCGCCTCGAAAAAACCGAAATCCATGCTCGCCAGGAACAGGAAGCCCAGGTACGACTGGACGATCGTCAGGAGGATCTCGACCCTCTGGTGTTCGTCGAACACGATCGCGGCCGGATGTCCCACGCCGTACGAGTAGATGAACGGCACGGTCGCCACGAGGATGGTCCACTGGTTGATCGAGGAGGAAACGAAATTCGTGAGCGCCATCGGCGCTTTCTTCACGCGGCGCGCCCAGTTGAACGCGGAGAGCTTCTCGGGGAATTCGCTCAAGAACGGCGCCACCCACTGGACGAAGACGAACTGCGAGATCCCGAACGTCATCGCGACCGCGAGCATCGAATCGAGGAACGGGTGCGCGACGAACCAGAGGATCAGCGCGCCGGCGATCAGCATCAGGACCATACCGATCACACCACGCGGCGCCTTGAGGCTCATGAGATAGCGCGGCACGCGCGGCATGTCGGCGATCTCCTCGGCGTCCTGGGGGGGCATCTTCGAGAGAAGCCAAAGGTACGCGCTGTAGATCGCCGTCAGGATCACCCCGTCAAGGAGAGTGAGCGTGCCCTTCAGGTAGATCACGACGAAATAGGCCAGCGCCGGCAGGAGCGACAGCACGGTGATGGAGTGCTCGTCCTCCATGTGGATGGACCAGAAGCCGCCTTCCTTCATGTAGAGCTTGCGGTGGGCGAAAAAAAGCGACACGAAATAGACCATCGGCCAGCCCAGTCCAACGAACAGGCGCAGGGATCCCGTGAAATTGGCCGTGATCAGGTGCATCTGCTCGGGGTTCTTCGCGGCCTCGAGAGCGATCGCCGCCTCGACCGCGAACTCCGGAAGGGTCTGCACCCAGGCCAGCACCGCGAGGGCCAGGCCCTGCGAAATATAGAACTGCCCGCATTCGGCGGCCCAGGCGATGATGAGGGCCGCAAAGATGATGGTCGGAAAGGTCCAGACCGCGTGCCATGCTTGTAAGTGTGAGGGGTCCATAATGAGGGTTTAATATAGCACCCTCAAAGGACTTGCGCAACCAAACGCGGAAAGCTTAGGCGGCCGCGCCGATAGCTTTGGAGATGATCCGGGTGAACTCGAGCGCGCGGTCGATATTGACGCGGACGGCCTTGACCGCGAAACGCAGATAATTCCGAAACGAACCGTCGTAACGCTGCAGGTTCCTCACATTCTCCTTCAGGGTCCCCGCGTCGATCTCCATGCTGTCCGAAAGGAACGCCCAGACGCGGTTGTCCACGGCGAGCACGCCGTCGGGGTCGATGCGCGCGATGAGCGCGGACGCCAGTTCCAGCGTGCGCAGAGGCGTCATGGTGACCTGGCCCTTTTCGTCGGTCAGCGACTTGGCCACGGACACGCCGAACGCGCGCTTGGAGCCCTGGACGACGGCGGTGATCCGGTCGATGTCCGACCGGGCCACGCCTATCTCGGCAAGACGCCGGTCCAGGAGCGCCGCGGCATCCTTGTCGGGATCACCGTCGATCGTGTATTGATAAATGACGTTTTGCTCCTCCGGCGGCGGCAGCGGGTCCTGAAGGTCCCGGAAAAGCTCCCGCGTGGCGGCGTTAGCGCCCACAAAAAGAAACGAGACCGGCCCCATCCGGTCCGCGGCTTGAGCGGCTTCGATCCTGATGGCCTCGTACTGCGCGCGCACCAGGGCCACGCGTTCCGCGTGCTCCCCGGCTGGTTCGCCGTCGCCCAGAATGACACCCAGGTCCACGATGCGCACCAGGCGCGCGGTCGTGTTGAGGCCGCCGGACGGGATCCGGGGACCGATCTGGCCCCCGACGGTGAGCGCGCGCCGGTTGAGGCGCGTGAACTCGTTGATCGCGGCCAGAACCGGTGAGGCCTGCTCCCGCAGCGCGCTCACATCGGCTCTCTCGACACCCGCGTCGACCGCGGCCTTGGCGCGATCGTAGACATCCATGCCCAGACGGATCGTGCCGACCGGTTTGGCGTCCGCACCGGGGCCGTCGAAGAAATTAACGACCGCGAACGGTGTCCGGCCGGCGGCTTCCGTTCCGGTCTCGATCCGCACGAGCCCCGCGCCTTTTTCGAAATCGAAGGAGAAATTCTCACCGCCCAATTTACGGTTGGCAAGAACGGCGCGCAATGCCATCTCGAGCGAGGAGACATCCGCCTCCTTCTGCGGGTCCTTCATCAGGTCCTTTAATCCCACCTCGAAATAGAAGAGCAGTCTGTCCGCCCGGCTCTCCTCGGCGATCTGTTGAGCGGGTATTCCCTCCGTCGTCGCCAGGCGGGCGCCGGACCGGGGGGAGGGACGGATGGTCCCGTAAACATTCAGGTTGGTCGCGGTGTCCTTGGGAAGGGCTTCGTTGACAGCGTCGAAGTACCCCTCCTGGACGGCCCGGGTGGCCAGCACGTCCGTGATCTGCGTCTCGGTGTCGTAGACGGATACCGGTTGGCGACCGTAAAATTGCGGGTTCTGACGCACGGTCCGATACCGCTCGAGATTGGACTGAACGTACGCCGTCCCCCCTTCCCGCATGAGTTGGGCAAATTCCTGCCGGTTCAGGCCGTTGATGAGCTCCCGCAGAGGATTCATCTGGGCGTAATAGACCTGCCAATAGTTGTCGGCGTTCCGGTCCACCTCCTGAATGGCGCTCCGAACCGAGGCGATCTGTTGGAGGATCTGCGGCGGATTGACGGCGGCGCGCGCGGGCTGAACGGGCGGCGTGGCCGGCGGGGCGGGAGCCGCCGGCATCCTCCCCG
>ORMF011805271.1_pt1 | contig 57868 bp, 57 predicted proteins | sample 1779871 | NCBI WGS metagenome assembly ORMF01 (sample SAMEA104232316, study PRJEB22302) | groundwater metagenome | biome: forest; feature: aquifer; material: groundwater | place: USA | collected 2011-08-07 | depth 5.4 m | reverse complement strand
TGGGTGTCGGGGTACCTGCCAAAGATTAAACAAAGGAGCTTCAAGATGCGTGTCATGAAGTTTAAGTCTATAATCTCCTCCAAATTCAATCGCTCGAATATTTAACAAATCTTTAGCAAGTTCTTCTTGTGCTTCAGTTAAGCCTTCAGGATGCGTCGGTTCGCCGATTTCAGTTTCTATCATTATGTCCCAGATTGTATCAGAAAAAGATTAATTGATCATTTTATTGTTTTTAAACTGCCGTTTAGTTATATTAGTGACTGTAAAACTCATATGAAATTAAATAGTTATGTGTATATTTTATTAGGCATTGTCTTGCTCGGCGGGCTATTTTTAATTTTTAAACCCCAAACAGTAAGTGCTCCTCCAAATTCTCAAAATACAACTGCGACATCACCGGATCAAGAAAAAAGCACTAAGACTTTTGAACTGGTTATTAAAAATAAAAAACTAGTAAGCGGCTCATCCACTCTGACTGCTACAGAAGGCGACTCAGTAATTATCAAAATAACCTCCGACATTGCAGAAGAATTTCATCTTCATGGTTATGACAAATCCGTTGAGCTTGAGCCAGGAAAACAGGCAGAGCTGGCAGTCACTGCCAATTTAACCGGCAGGTTTCCTTTTGAACTTGAACAATCCAAAACAGAAATCGGAGCCTTGGAAGTTCACCCTAAGTAAACTCAATGAGGAAATTGATCGCAATACTTTTGGGGCTTAGCCCTTTTTTTGTAGTTCCACCGCCCGTCTCTGCCCATGCTTTTGGAAAACTCTACACTCTGCCCGTTCCGTTTTGGTTATATCTTTACGGAGGTGCCGCAGCCCTTATTATCTCGTTTTTAATAATTGGATATTTTGTAGGCCAGGGTGACAAAGACCAGTCATATCCTACAAAGAATCTTTCTTTCTTAAATATATTTGCCAAAAGCTGGTTTTTTACCTTCATTAGAGTGTTAAGCGTCTCGCTATTTTCACTAGCAATCGTATCCGGACTCATTGGTAAAAATTACCCGACGTTCAACTTTAATATGACGTTTTTTTGGATCATTTTTATTCTCGGGTTTACATACCTCACCGCGCTTTTTGGAAATATTTGGTATGTTGTAAATCCGTGGAAAAGTATCGTTGAGTGGATAGAGTCGATTCGGGGAAAGCCAATTACCAGCTTAACTATCTATCCCAAAGAATTAGGTTACTATCCGGCGCTTCTTATCTATTTCCTTTTCATTTGGGAAGAATTGATTGGCAAGACTTCCCCGTTTAGTTTATCAATCCTTCTCATTCAGTATTCGTTTATCAACTTTATGAGTGTTTGGCTCGTTGGCAAAAAAAGCTGGTTTGAATACTGTGAATTCTTCAGCGTCTTTTTTAGACTTATTAGTAAGATCGCTCCGATTGAATATAGGTCGGGAAAATTGTATCTAAGACCGCCGTTTATCGGACTTCTCAAAGAAAGCCCTTTTCACCTAAGCATTCTTTTGTTTATTCTTTTTATGCTTTCATCAACCGCCTTTGATGGATTTAGAGAGACGATTCACTGGTACAGGATTTATTGGCAAAATTTCTCGATAGTTCCACAAACATTATTTCAAACGCTTGGACTACTCTTGTCGCCAATTGTATTTTTGACAATCTATCTAATCCTCATCTTTCTTGCCAAAAAAATAACAAAAAGTAATTTATCCGTTAAAGATTTGAGTTTGCAGTTTGCCTACAGTCTTATTCCAATTGCCCTTGTTTACAATTTAGCACACTATTACACTCTGCTTCTGACCCAAGGCCAGTCTATGGTTTCGATAATCTCAGACCCATTTGCCTTTGGTTGGAATTTGTTTGGCACGCGCGATTATGCCCCAAATTTGGGAGTTGTGAACGCCAATCTTATTTGGCATACCCAAGTCGCCTTTATTTTGATTGGCCACATCGCTGCTGTTTATCTGACCCATGTTATAGCCCTACGAATATTTCCCGATCGCCAAAAGGCAATCATCAGCCAATTTCCGATGCTCGTTTTGATGGTAGCTTATACTATGATTGGCCTGTGGATTCTTTCACAACCGATTACAACCAGCGCTTAGAAATGGTTTTTAAATTAAAAAAGAAAAAGATTAAATTATTATCTGTACTAATCGCATCATTTTTTTACTTGGCTTTATTTCCGGCAAGTGCCTTTGCCCACATCGCCGGCTTACCAGTTTTTAAGGTTAATAATGAATATGCGCTCGTCTATCCGATTTATTCGGTTTCATCGGCCAATTTCAAATTACCTCAGGACTTAGCCCCCAAAAATTATCTTATTGATAACAATATTTCTTTTGATTTTGATTTCTCAAGGATGGGAATTCCGCCAGAAATCGTTGCTAAGACCAAATTTGCTTGGGACTTTGGTGATGGCGCCAAAGGGACCGGGATAACCAATAGCCATACTTACTCTAAAGGAGGTTCGTATTTTTTGACGGTCACTGCAGATGACGGTACTACCCCAGCTCCTCAAATTATCGAAAGTATTTTGGTGAATGTCTTACCTTTTGAGGGTTATCAATTACCCAATGCTATTATCAAAGTAAATGAAAAGAAAGTCGACGATCCCTTTGCTGATTTTTTTACACTAAACTTGACCAAACCCATCAACTTTGACGGCTCATCCTCTTCGGGACAAATTGTTTCGTATCTTTGGGATTTTGGCGACCGACAAACGGACGACAAAGCCAAACTCACTCGCAGTTACGCTGCCAATGACGGACGCTATTTTGTAGTTTTGAGAGTCGCCGATTCGAACGGATTTATCTCCGATACCGTTGCCGAGCTTGATAGCGGTAATTCTGAAAGCGTTTCAAAAACTAACAAAACGCCTGATAATAAAAAGACAATTATGATCTTTGGCACCATCTCTGTTGTATTGCTTCTTGCTCTAATATTTGGTTCAAGAAGGCTGTTAAAAAAACACTAAATGGAAAATGGTGAATTGATTGTTGCCAAAAAAGGAACGAAGTTAACTGAAAGCGAACTAAGTCAGATCAAAGAATCGGTCCTCAGGGAATTTAAAGTTCCGCTTAATGACTCGGATCACGCTGAAGACAAATTGTTTTTTCTCCTTAAAAAGGAAGATACTATCCTTGCCATGGGCGCTTTGTGGAAAGTAGCGCCGGTAATCTTTAATGGTGAAGAATTTTCTTTCTTCGGAGTTCTCAATGTCATTGCCAACGTCAAAGGTAAAGGTTATGGCAAACAAATTGTAACAGAGATGAGAAAGTATGCTGCGACTCATGATGTTACCTGTTTGGGATTTTGCATGCCCAAAAACACAGGGTTTTACGAAAAGTGCGGATTTAGTATCGACTCTACTTCCACTCCAAGATTTGTTTATACCAAAGACACCAAGCGGATCACCAACCAAGACGGTCAATATATTTTTTATTGGAATTCATCGGACAGATTTATGGAAAAAGTAGCAGCTAACCCTGATCTAAAAGTCTCAATCCCCACCGAAGGCCTTTGGTAAAAATTTTGTTACCTGACATTGTCTTCATTGGGACTACCAGATATTATTTCTGAGCTAGCTTATCAGCAGTCTCTATTACTAAATTAAAATGCCTATTTTAATATTACTTAATTGTTTTTGAGAAATCTTCCTTCGTCAGTCCAGCCTGTTTAATAATTGCAAGAAGTGTACCATTTGGAATATCTTTTGTATGCATTGGTATTGTTAATCTTCTTTTGGATAATGGATGGTATAAAATAACGTGACTTCCTTTTTGTCTATCGACGATATATCCGAGTTTTTCAAATGATTTAATAAGCTCTTTTGGTTTAACACTACGGAGCTTCGGCATGAGAAAAGGAAGGCGTTACACTAACTTGAGTATAAAATGTTTCACTATCTTCTGGTATTTTTTCGTTATGAGCCTCTAGGCTCTCAATGTATAATTCAATTGCTTCTACTGCCATTTTTTTTGCTTCTTCTACGTTTCCCCCATAAGTAACACATCCTGAAAGAGCTGGAACAGTAACGGTGTAGCCACCTTCAGGCTCTTTTTGTAGTATCACAGCATAATTAAGAACTTTACTTTTCATATAGCGGTGATTATATCATAAAAGATAAAATTCGAAACCACTTTTTGGTTGATCATTTTATGGAAAAAGTAGCAGCTTCGCCTGACATAGAAGTCTCCATCCCCACCGAAGGACTTTGGTAAAAACGCACAAAAAAAGGACGTTTTTTACAGAAACGTCCAAAAACTGATCAAAGAAGAAACAAAGTGTTGATCAACTCAGGATTTACGGTTTTGGGCGCAACTCCCAAAGGCGCTTTACCGCTCAGAAGTCGCCTGGCAAACCGGTAATCTCCCCCTGCTTCCCTTCGCCATATTTTGGCACCTTCATCAAAACCTTTATTCCTCAGGTTTGCAGCTGTTCGATTACTTATTCGCGCTAATTTTCGATAAGCTTCCGCGAGCACTGTCCGCTTTGTCGCTTCGTCAGCATCAGATTTGGCAAGATACTCGAAAGCAAGCGTTGGAAAGCCCTGATCAGCCTCAAAACGCGCACTTTCCAACTCACCAGCTGTAGCCAGATCAATAGCCTCTCGGACTTGGTCTCGAGACTCTTCTTCGACAAAAATCGCAACAGCTGACTTGACTAGTGCATTGTTACCAGCATAAGCGTTTCGCCGAATGATGATGGGCATCCCTTCCGCTGCTAGTTTCTGGTAGTGTCGATGGTAATAATCTCCTCTTCCGGCGTTGGTCACCAATTTGTACAGGCGACCATTCACTATTAGAGCTCGGGCCGTGTTAATGCTGTCCATACCTTTTCTCCTTATTTAGATTGGAATGTACTTTGAGCAAGTATTAAGCGCGTTTGCCTAAAACCTACCTTTCTATCAAGAATTATATTCTACTATAGGATAACGGTCAAGTTGAGACTATTGAAAGCGAGTTATTTTTGTGACCCAGGTGAGACTCTCTACTTCGCTGAAAGCTTCGTAGAGCGAGCTTTCTCATCTAAATTAATATCTTTCGCAAAAGCTACATTAGGTATGAAAAACCTTTTCTTCATGAAAGCTACACCGGAACCAGATTTTAAATACTTTTCAAAACTGACAGCTTGACCTGCTGTTTTAAAGCCACAATACCATTCAAGTTGATAATTCAAGTTTGACTTTGTAGATTTGGATTGACCACTTAAATGTTGTTTTAAACGGTTTTTCAAATTGGAAGTGTAGCCAATATAATATCTGTTCGTTATGGAATTCCTAAGAATGTAAGTGTAATACATTTTATTAGCCTGCTATCTATAGCTTTTGCGAAAGATAGTGACCCAGGTGAGATTCGAACTCACGACCAATTGCTTAAGAGGCAACTGCTCTACCACTGAGCTACTGGGCCGTACGCCTGGAGGGATTCGAACCCCCGACCTCTCCGTCCGAAGCGGAGCGCTCTATCCACTGAGCTACAGGCGCGTGTTGGCCAAGCATTATTATATCAATTTACTATGTTAAAGGACAAAGTGGATTAGAAATTTAAAAAGAGACGTTGAGCTTTTTGAGCTGCTCGACATCGGGTGTCCTGGTCTTGTTGTAAACAAGATCCGCGTTGGGCCAAGAAATAAACACAACTGGCAAGTCTTCGGCTAAGACTCTTTGAAAATCGAGGTATTTGGTCTTGCGATCATCTTGCTTAAACATTACCCGCGCATCTTCCAAAAATTTATCAATTCTGGCGTCTTTGAGACCAATCAAAGCCCCTCTTTGGGTCGAATGCCACAAAGTATACTGATCAGGATCGTTAGGGGTTTCTTGAAGAGCCAAAAAGGCTTGAAAGTTGGTGGGTGGTGTCTTTTCGACTACTACTTCGGCATCAATCCCAATTTGCTTCCAACCCTCAACTATTTTTCTAGCAATCTCCTCATGCCCAGGCAAGGTACTAAGGATCACTTTTCGACTACCTGAGTATTCAAGTGCTTTTAAAAGCGCTTTGGATTTCTCCGGATCAAAGTTGTATTTTTTAACCCCACTATTAAAGGCCCATGAGGCGGGCGGGATTGGACTGGTGGCACGTTGCCCGGGAAATGATTCGTAATTAATACCGTACGACAAAGCCTGGCGAGCTTCTTTGGCTGAAAGAAAATTGTCTTTGGTGTTGTAGTAAATTGCTAAAAACCTAGATGAGTCGATCTTTTTTTCTGTTTTGAGATTGGGCCAATTTGCAAAGCCCGAGCTATCTTCCAGTGTGGCTCCGCTGACTTCACCGATTTTAAGAGCTTGGGTAAGCCTTGCTTGAGTCGGATAAAAATTTACAACGATTCTTCGAAGAGACGTGTTGGTGGGCGTAAATGTAATTGACTTTACAAATCCTGAAGCTTCTTCAATGTGGGTGACCTTATATGGACCGTTACCTACAAATGTCCGATTTTTAAAAACGGGTCTGGAAACAACGGCTGGAAAGGATGAGATTGGGTTTTTGAGATGAAAAATAATTGTATGGTCATCGGGCATCTCAGTGGAAATATCAGTAAATTTGTAAACTAGGTCTGACGATTTGAGCTTGGTCCCGTCTTGCCAGTACAAATTATTACGAAGTTTAAAGGTAAACTTTTTACCATCTTCTTCTACCAACCAATTTTCAGCCAAGTCTCCTCTGGCCTCTTGAGATGAATCAACATAGGTCAAGCCCCGGCTGGCAACATCCATCACTGATGCCGGCAGGTTCTGCACAGTATAAGCGCCAACTACTCCGTGTTTATAAGATGTTAAGTATCGTAAGTTGGGTAAAGTTTGGGTAAGCGCAAAGATAATGATAGTAAGTAGAAAAAGTCCGAGGGTAATTCGGAGAAGATAGCGGCGAAGGGTCGCCTGAGCCATCCAAAACCAAAACCTGCTTCTTCGTGCAAACTTTTTGTATGAAATCATCAAATAGGGTTGGTTACCTTATCACTCCAAAAAAGGCAGTGATTGCAAATAGCGCTGCCAAAAGAATGGTTGCACGGAAAAGAAGTTTTTCGACTCCCCTTCGTGACCGGTAAAAGCCCCCTTCACCTCCAAAGGTTGCTGAGAGGCCGACTCCTTTGGACTGAACCAAAACACAGACAACCAGAAGGACCGAGATAATGATTTGTGCAATTGCTAGTAACATAAGTTAAGATTTTAACACTCCCAAAAGCGTCTCGGCAACTCTCACGCTATCATGGTGAAGAGGCATGCGCCGATTGATAAAATTATCACGCAATATTTTGTACCCCGCTACTTTGTCAGAATCGTCAATAACATAGTGATAATCTTGTGTATATTTAGAAGGCAGAGGCACTTTTTGGTTGGTATTTACAAGTATCGCGTCAAAGAAATTTTTGCCAACATGTCTCTCAATTGCCTTGACGTAGTCACTAATTTTGTAGTTTGGAGTTTCAAAATTTTTGTTGGTGACATTGGTAATATATATTTTTGTCGCTTTTGACTTTTCAATTGCTTTGCCGATGCCTTTAACCAAAAGTGATGGCAAAACAGTCGAGTAAAGGTCACCGGGGCCAATCACAATCAAGTCCGCTGCCTCAATCGCCCCTACACTCATGGGATTGGCGGGCGCCGTAGTTGGCTCGAGATAAACATGACGCAAAGACCTCGATCCATCGTATTTGCCCAAATCGATATTTTCTTCACCATGGACTTTGACACCTTCTTCAGTCTCTGCCCAAATATCAACCATATTTTTAGAAGCCGTCAACACTTGACCTCTGGGAGAAACCAATTTGGAAAGTTCAAAAATAGCTTTAGAGAAATCACCGGATATTTTGGATAAGGCCAGCATGATAAGGTTACCCAGTTTTTGCCCACCAATTTCATTATCCGCCCCATATCTATTGCCTTCAAAACGATATAAAAGCAATTCGCGCAAAACAGACTCATCATCCGAAAGTGCAGCCAGACAATTGATAATATCTCCTGGAGGCGGCATATCAAAAGCCCGGCGAAGCCTTCCTGCGCTGCCGCCATTGTCGGCAATCGACACAATAGCAGTCAGATCGACATTAAAAGTTTTAAGCCCTCTAAGTACCTGGGCTGTCCCATTACCGCCACCAATACACACTATACTGCTTCTTTTTTCAGGCAGCTCAAGATAACCACGGATAAAGTTTTTAAATAAATTCATAAAGGGAATTATTTAGCAGTCCATTTCAAAAACCAAAAAATGATCGTGTACAAGCCGGCAGCGACCAGGACTGTACCAATTGCACTAAAACTCATTGGATCGAGTGAGTAACCATACGCGCTAATTCCTGGAAAATCATAAGGGGCAATTGATATCACGCTGATCAGTCTTGGAATCACAAAGAACAAAGCGCTTACAAGCGCAAAGTTGATGATATTAAAAGTAATTATATTGAGTGGAATAAAAATCATTGTGACTATTGTCTTGATCAATTTGTTAATAACAAAAAGGGCAGTCACAATACCAAAAAATATTTTCCAATTTTGTGCAAAATAAACAGTTGGAACAATCAGAGTTACACTGTAGAGAGCTATGGCAGCATAGATAAAACTTCGAATCCAACTCTTCACTTTATGTTTGGGTAGGCAAACGCAGTTTATCAAATTCCGGTCCTCAAATCAAAGATTCGATAAGCTTTTTTGATCTTAATTTCCGATGATAGGTAATGGCAAATCTATGTGCTTCATCCCGCAGAGCTCTGACAAGTGTCAAAGCCGGCGAGTTCATGGGCAGGACAATTGATTGCGAGTGACCAGGCACAAATATTTCTTCAATTCGTTTGGCAAGCGAAACAACTACAAGCGTCGGATCGATTTCCAAAACGACCGACATAGCCGATGACAGCTGTCCTTTTCCCCCATCGATTATCATCAGATCCGGCCTGGGCCAATCGTTGTGAAGTCGCCTACCAATCACTTCCCGCATCATTGCAAAATCATCCGGTCCGCCACTTTTTGTGGATCTTTTGATTTTAAACCTACGATATTGGCTTTTATCCGGCGCACCCCCTGTAAATACCACCATTGATCCAGTTGCTTCCCGACCTTGAAAATTGGAAATGTCATAACATTCAATCCTGATGGGAATATCCCGAAGTCCCAAAATATCCTTAAGTTCTTTGAGCTGCTCTCTCGTTTCCTCCTCCACAAGCCCAGGTTGTGCTAGATAATCCTCCGGTTGATGAAAACTTTGGGTAATATAGGCAATGTCCTCGATTTGTTTTTTTAAAACAGAAGCTTGCTCATAATCTTCTCTTTTGGATGCTTCTTCCATTTCTTTGCTAAGGCTTCTGCTTAATACCGATGATTTACCAGAAAGTAAGAGAACGATTTTATCAATTGTTTTGCGGTAATCAGCCAGTGATTCAGACGAATGCCACGGATCAGGACAGAGTCCCAAATGAGCATACAAACAAGACTTTTGCGGACGGCGATGCGTGCAATATGGAAAAGCATGTCTGATATTGCGAAGGACTGACCTAACTGTCCGACCGGACGGAAAAGGCCCAATTAGAAAAACGCCTCGATGCGGCATTTGCTTACGAACTGCTTCAACAATCGGCACTTGGGCTCTTTTATCAATTTTTATATAAAGAAAGCTTTTGTCGTCTTTGGCCAAAATATTGTAAGGCGGTTTGAGCTTGTTAATGAGTTTTATCTCAAGAAGCAATGCTTCAAATTCTGACAGAACAACGACATAAGACAGATCAGCAATTTCCAAAACCATCGCTTTGGTTTTTTCGGTGTGTCCGCTGTCATGTCTGAAATAACTCGAAACTCTGATTTTGAGATCTTTGGCTTTACCCACATAAATTATCTCTCCTTGTGAGTCGAGAAATTTATAAATTCCAGGATCATGGGGAACAGCCGCAACTTTATCAAGCACCCTATGGCGCGTATCAGTAATCATTTATCAATATTTGAAATGACAATTTTATGATACTTGGGGTGAATATTGCCACTCTAGGCTCGTCGTTTCTTTACAAAAACTATACTTAAGACTGTCATGATAATCACAATCCCTCCAAAGATTGGAACCATGCGCGCAGCCGGTAGGGCCACAAATTTGACGGTCCGAACAGTTTCCTGTCCGGCAAAATTAAACTTTACGGTGTCTGAGGATGAGGCAAATAAATTGATATTTCGAAGACTAAAATCGATGCTCTGAGTTGAATATGGCAAAATCTTTGTCACTTTAAAATTATTTTCCGGGCTGACTTGAGAATGCTGCGTATTAATTGTCAAAAGACCGCCCGCAAATGCAGTGTTTCCTTTGTTTTCCAGTGCAACCGATCCACCAAGTGGAATTAGGCTGATACCGGTTTGGGCAAGATTTATAGAAAGCGTTAAATCCTCCACTTTTTCGGGAGCACCCAGCGCGAAAAGTACCGATACATCTTTGGAATTAGGTTTTTCGGCGAGTTTATAAGAACCGGCTGGAAAAGGTGACGTCGATGAATAACCTTTTTGGACGAAAGTAATATGGTTAAAATCTAGTTTTGAGAAAAAGTCCAAACCCCCTGATGTCGACCCCCAAGTCGGATCAACTTGGACCCATCCCAATTTATCATCAAAATATTCCGGCCAAGCATGTAGGATATCTCCTTCAGATTTCAAAGATAGTGGTTTGAGACGATCATTGGCCGAGTAAGCATATCCATCGATTTCCCGTGCAGGGATACCGGCCGAGCGAGCAAGCGTGATAAACAGGTCGGTAAACTCCATGCAAACTGAATTAGTCGGATTATCAAACGCAGATTGGGCGCCGAGTCTTTCGATGCTATTGCCTTCCAATCTTTTTTCGTTGTAAGACAAATACGAAACCACAAAATCATAAATCGCCTTGGGGGTTTTAAGTTCAGCTGCCTTTGCTTTAAGCCGTGGATTATCAACATCCCAATATTTTTGGGGCTGAAGATAAGCTGACTTTTCTGTCGAGCTAAGTTCGCTGGCCGTCTCAGCAACCGGCTGGTGGTGAGTTTCTACAAAACCCTCGGCATCAACCATTATTTTGGACCGGGGCGCTACTTGATAAGTGGCAATCCAGTTGCCATCTTTATCCTCTGCAATACTTACGGGTTTAGGGTCAAGTTTATTAAGATAAACCTTTTGGTAGGCATTGTCAGGTGGCAGGGCAATATCGGTTGAAATGGGGACGAGGTTGGTATTTTGAAGATTGTACTTAAGATTAAAAGTATAGATCTGTTTATCACCAAACGAAGCAGCTACGCCTTTTTCTTTGAGCTGATCCCGGTCAAACTTATACACTTTTTTAAGGCTCTGTCTATCTTCGATGGATTTTGGTTGCGGTGTAATAAAGACGGCTTGTCCAAAAGATCTTGGGACCGAGAGGGTTACGTCGTACGCATCGATATCCGTAACGGTGGCCAGTTTTGGAATACCAATTTCCCAAATTTGTCCACTGCGACTGGCTGTCTCAGGTGAATCATAAACCAGTGTCCAGGTCAGTTTTTTGCCCTGACCGACAACTTTTTGATTAAAAGTAACTTTAAGCTGAGTATTACCACCGACAAATTCATTTACCAACGGCAGTGTGCCTTTATCATCAAATGCTCTTGGGTTAGAAATTTTGACTGCGCCGATTGTTAGCGTAAATTGAGTCGCGTAAAGTTGGGTCGTTTTATTCTCGAGTGTAATTTTCTGAATAACGTGTGTAGCACCTTTGTCATCGATATCATAAGTCGTATTGTAAGACGTTCCAAACTCTCCTTCCGCATGGACATGGGGCGTAAAAATTAGTCCAAATAATATTAGGAGGAAAGAAAAACTTAAGATTTTAACAAATTTACCCATCAAAGGAGTTATCTTAAATTTAACATAATTCGAACGAAAGCGAGAATTAATGAGTACTCAAATTTAATCGAGTACGATTATAAAATGAAATTTAGATCCGGCTCAGCCGGGATAAATTTAACCTATCAAGGAAAGAAATAATAAACGAATCAGGATTAAGATTAAAAGGAAGTTTCGCTTGCGTCCGACAATTGCGGACTAAAAGGAAACCTATTGTTGTCCTTTGGAGACTAATAGTGGAGCCAGGAACTTACCAGTGTGAGAAGCTTTATGAGCAGCAATATCGGCAACTGTACCCTCGGCAACAATTTGTCCACCACCGTCGCCGCCTTCGGGACCCAAATCAATTATCCAGTCACAATTTTTAATAACGTCGAGATTGTGCTCAATAACAATGACAGTGTTTCCGGCATCAACTAATCGGCGCAAGATTGTTAACAACTTTTCAATGTCCGCAAAATGGAGGCCGGTGGTTGGCTCATCGAGTATATAAAGAGTATGACCGGTCGATCTTTTGGAAAGTTCAGTGGCTAACTTTACTCTTTGGGCTTCTCCGCCAGAAAGGGTCGGAGCGGGTTGGCCTAGACGAATATAACCCAAACCCACATCAACTAGAGTGGTAAGCTTGTTTTGGATTTGAGGAATCAGATCAAAAAACTTGGACGCTTCCTCAACCGTCATGTCCAAGATATCAGCAATATTTTTGCTCTTGTAATGAATCTCCAAAGCTTCTTCGTTATATCTTTTGCCGCCACAAACCTCACAGTCGACATACACATCTGGCAAAAACTGCATTTCAATTTTTACTTGTCCTTCACCTTCACAGGCCTCGCATCGTCCACCTTTGACGTTGAAAGAAAACCTACCAGGTTTGTATCCCCGGATGCGCGCATCGGTTGTCGCAGCAAGTAGTTCCCTGATATATGTAAAAGCCCCGGTGTAAGTAGCCGGATTAGATCTTGGAGTACGTCCAATTGGCGATTGATCAATAAGGATTACTTTATCAATCCACTCCATGCCTTCTATTCCATCCATTTGGCCAGGTTGATCCTTGGAATGAAAGAAGTGATTGGCAAGGGATTTATAAAGGATGTCGTTAACTAGCGTTGATTTGCCTGATCCTGAAACACCGGTGACACAAACAAATTTTCCAAGAGGAATTTCGACGTCGATATTCTTAAGGTTATGTTCCTTGGCGCCTTTAATTTTTAAGGATTGTGCAATTTGAGTAATATTTATACTCTTGGGTACAATATGTACCCTTTTCTTATTAGATAGATATTGGCCGGTAATCGAAGCTGGATCCCGGATAATATGCTGAGGTGTACCCTGGGAAATAATTTTACCCCCATGCTCTCCGGCACCGGGTCCAAAGTCTAAAATCCAATCGGCTTCAAGCATCATATCCCGGTCGTGTTCGACAACGATTACACTGTTTCCCAGCTCTCTTAACTTTTTAAGTGTTTCAATGAGTCTATTGTTGTCCCGCTGATGAAGACCAATCGATGGCTCATCCAGTACATACAATACTCCAGACAATCCTGATCCGATTTGAGAAGCCAGTCTGATTCGCTGAGCCTCACCTCCAGCCAAAGTTGTGGCGCTGCGATTAAGCGTAAGATAATCAAGCCCAACATCGATCAAAAACCCGAGTCTGGAAGAAATTTCTTTGACAATCGGCTTGGCAATTATTGCCTCGCGGTCAGATAGATCTTTAAGCTCTTTTGTCCACTTGGCAGCCTCGGAAATTGACTGGATAACGACATCGTTAATCGAGTCTCCGCCTACTGTGATCGATAATGCCTCTTTTTTGAGCCTGGAGCCGTGACAATCCGGACAGACATTGACCCTCATAAATCTCTCTATCTCACGCCTGACAAAGTCTGAATCGGTCTCTTTCCACCGACGCATGAGGTTGGGAATAATTCCTTCAAAAGATGTATCCCATGAGGTTGCCCGGCCAAACCTATTATCGCCTGAGACATTAAAAACATCTTCGTTGGAACCATAAAGCAAAAACTTTCTTTCTGCTTCGGATAATTCTCCAATTGAGTCTGATAAAGAAAATCCTTTATCTTCGGCCACAGTTTCTAAAAGCTTAGCAAACCAAGTATCATGCGTCGAAAGCCTTGACCAAGGCAGAATTCCACCTTCAGAAATAGAAAGATTGGGATTAAAAACTTGAGCGGGATCGACTTCCAACAGATGCCCAAGCCCTGTACACGTGGGGCAGGCTCCGTGTGGAGAGTTAAAAGAAAACGACCTTGGCTCAATCTCAGGCAGGGATATGTTATCAACAGGACACGCAAATTTCTCACTAAAAAGATGGTCTTCCATCTCTCTAGGGAATTCAGGCATATCAAAGGACGAATCTAAAATTTTAGCCACAATTACGGTGCCTTCGCCCAATTTGAGCGCGTTTTCGACCGATTCAGACAATCTGTTCTTATCAGCGGGAATTACGAGTCGATCGACAACTACTTCAAGAGAATGTTTATTAGTTTTGATAAGCGAAAAATCGTCATCAAGAGATTGAATTTGGCCATCCACTCTAACTTTTTGATAACCTTTTTTAATAAGATCGGCAAAAAGTTGAGAAAATTCTCCTTTGCGGTCTTTTACAACCGGCGCCAATATTATTACTCTTGTAGGTGGTTTATCTTTTTCTGTGCCTAGTTTTTGGATTTCAGTCACAATTTGAGCCGAGCTCATGTGGGCGATTTCTCTACCACAAACCGGACAGTGCGGATGGCCGATTCGGGCAAACAAAAGCCTTAGGTAATCATATATTTCGGTAACGGTTCCCACAGTTGAACGTGGATTGTGAGAGGTCGATTTTTGATCAATTGAAATGGCTGGTGACAAACCATCAATTTGATCGACATCAGGCTTATCCATAATCCCCAAAAATTGCCTGGCATAGGCAGAAAGCGATTCAACATAACGCCTTTGCCCCTCGGCATAAATAGTATCAAAGGCTAGAGATGACTTTCCCGAACCGGAAATGCCTGTAAATACGACGAGTTCATTGCGTGGAAGCTCGACGTCGATATTTTTAAGGTTATGCTCTCTCGCACCTCTGATTATGATTTTATCGCTGTTTTTATTCATAGAAGGTATTCGAAACTAGCCTCCGATTATACCTAAATGTCAACATTCCTTCAAGTGCTAAGGTTGACGGCTTTTGAGTTCCAAGACTTGATCGCGGATGATAGCTGCTCTTTCAAAATCGAGTGCGCGAGCCGCATCTTTCATCTCTCTATTTAAGATTCGCATAAGTTTTTCACGATCATCGGGTAGTAGACTGCCCTCCCTGGCTCGTTCAATCGTATTTACGATCACGAGATCGAGCTTAGCCCGGGTTTGAATTTCTTCCTTTTCACGCTCAATGAGTTTTTCCCTAATAGGTTTTTCAATCGATATCGGTGTAATGTGATTCTTTTTGTTATACTCCACCTGAATCTGACGACGGCGATCGATTTCTGATATTGCTCTTTCCATAGAACCGGTTACTTTATCGGCATAGAGTATGACCGAGCCATTCACATGCCGCGCTGCTCGGCCCATGGTTTGAACAAGTGAGGTTTCAGATCTAAGAAATCCTTCTTTATCGGCATCCAGTATGGCTACCAAGGATACCTCAGGCAGATCCAAGCCCTCTCTGAGTAAATTTATACCTACAAGAACATCATATTTACCCAATCTAAGATCATCAAGTATGTCAGTACGGTCTAAAGTCTCAATATCAGAGTGTAAATATGTCACTTTTATATCTTTCTTTTCCAAGTACTCCGATAATTCCTCCGCCATGCGCTTTGTAAGGGTGGTTACGAGCGCTCGCTCACCCTTTTTGACTCTAGCTTCTACCTCATGCATTAGATCCGGAATTTGGCCATCTGTGGGCCTGATGCTGATACTTGGATCAATAAGGCCAGTCGGCCTAATCAATTGCTCTACAACTTGGGCAGAAAGCGACATTTCGTATTCATTAGGCGTGGCTGAGACAAAAATTGTCTTGCCAATCCTTCTAATAAACTCATCGTACTTAAGAGGGCGGTTATCCAAGGCTGACGGGAGCCTAAAACCATAGTTAACTAAGGTCTGTTTGCGAGCCTGATCTCCATTGTACATGCCTCTGATTTGAGGCACAGTCATGTGAGACTCATCAATAATGGTCAAATAATCCTTGGGAAAGTAATCCAAAAGCGAAAAAGGAGGTTCTCCAGGCTTACGACCATCAAAATACCTGGAATAATTCTCAATTCCGGTACAAAAACCAAGCTGTTTCATCATCTCCATATCATAAGTCGTGCGTTGATGTAGCCGGTGAGCCTCAAGATCCTTACCAATTGTCTTGAGATATTTTTCTTGAATCTCTAGATCAGCCTCAATTTGGGAGAGGGCGCCATTAATTGACTCTTCCGAGGCTACATAGTGCTTGGCCGGATAAATAACGTAATTTTCTGTCTCTGACAGGCTCTTGGCCGAGACTACTTCGTGCCAGCTGAGCTTGGAAATGGTATCGCCGGTGAATGTTAGTCTCAAAAATTGGCTTTCGTAGGCTGGAAAGATATCGACCGATTCGCCTCGGATGCGATAAGTTCCACGCTGAAAGTCATTGTCGTTTCGATCGTACTGGAGCTTGGAGAACTCTTTGAGCAAATCCGCCCGCTGCCATGATTGACCAATTTTCAAAGGAACAATGAACGAACCGTATACTTCAGGCGAACCAAGGTTGTAAATACATGACACAGAAGCCACTATGATGACGTCCTTGCGGGTCATTAGCGCTGTTGTGGCTGCTAGCCTGAGTTTGTCAATTTCCTCGTTTATTTGGGTCTCTTTCTCAATATATGTGTCAGTCGTAGGCACGTAAGCCTCGGGTTGGTAGTAATCGTAGTACGAAACAAAGTAAGAAACGGCGTTTCCCGGGAAAAAGTCGCGAAATTCCTGGTAAAGCTGTGCAGCCAGGGTTTTGTTGTGCGAGATGACCAAAGTTGGTTTTTGAATCTTTTGAATAACATTAGCCATGGTAAAGGTCTTGCCTGAGCCTGTAACACCTAAAAGTGTTTGGTAATCATTGCCTGCTTCAACACCCGCAATTAGCTTTGAAATAGCCTCAGGCTGGTCTCCGGCTGGCTTGTAATCAGATTTAATTTGGAAATCCATGGCTATATATTATATACACTCCAAGTAAAATTTGCATGATTGTAAAGTACAGTCTAAAATATGCATCTTGATGAATAGTCCTGAACAAGAAATATCATTCAATAGAAGAGAACTCTTAAGAAGGTGGGTAATTTTAGCTGGGGCCGGAGCAGTTGTAGGAGTAAGCTTCCCAGCCTGTGACGGTTCAGATCAAGACATGCCTAATGAGCCCAGCCAGGAAAAACCACTAAGTATTGAAGAGTCCTTATCAAATTTCGAGAAAAATTACCGTCGGGAAGATTTAAACGATACAGATGCCAGAACTCATGAATTAGAACTTGTTGCTCAGTTTTTCTTTCAAAAATCGGGCCGCACAGCCTTAAACCCTCAACAACTAGCATCCTTTGTCACTTTTCTACCTGAAAAAGATTTTTTCCAAAAAATTAGACAGGCCGGAGGAGAAACACAAGCCAGCCAATATGGAATAACCTTACCAAGCGGTCAAATTCTTTGCCGTACCGAAGGCAATGTTTTTTCAATTTCCACCGCACCGATTCCAGGATTGAGCTTCACTGCCCTTTCTGTCGAGCGTATAATTCTAACCCATGAATTTTTCCATAGAACAGTTGTTGTTCGCGATCTAAATATCGACCTCTCAGTTGGCGGAAATAAGGTCAAACTTGTCGCAGTGAAAGGATTCCAATTGAACTTTGCTGATCCTGAGGTTAACAAAAGTCATGTTTATGCCAATCAAAGAGTTTTAGAAGAAGCAGTTGTGATATTTTTAACAGCAAAGCTTAATAAACCCATCGATAAAGATTTTTTCTTCTCAAGCTACGCCAATCCCAAAGTTAATAATGCAACCAAACGCTTGTATTCATTAGACCAATCAAGACCAGATATTACTAGCCAAATCAACCAATTTCACCAAAATTCCGATTTTTTAGGCTTTGCTAGCTTTCTGGCAGAAAAAACCGGAAGAAGATTTAATAGCGAAACAGAAAAACTGGGCTTTGGGCTGACCATAATAAGCGAATTCTACAAAGATCCTGGTCAGTCACCCAATCTTGATATGCTTTTGAGATAAAAATCCCCCTTGACATATTCGGGTTTTCTTTGGTACAAATATACCATGCCAGTCACACTTTACAAGAGACAAAGAGAACTTTTGGACTTTATTACCCGTTATATCGATCAATTTGGCTATGCTCCTACCTTGAATGAAATTGCCCAGGAGCTCAAACTCAGGTCGCTAGCCACTGTGCATGAGCACCTCGCAGCCTTGGAAAAAAAGGGGCTTATTCGTAAATTTGAGGGTTCCGTGCGTGGAATTGAGCTTATTAATCAAAAGATTTCCCAAATAACTAGCTTTATTGAACTTCCTCTTTTAGGATTTATCGCTGCGGGTAACCCAATTGAGCCTTATACCGATCCCAATGCTACTTTTTCAGTCGCACCATCGCTCATTTCTAATAAAAAACGATCATTCGTGCTTCAGGTCAAAGGCAATTCAATGATTGAGGATGGTATTTTGGATGGCGATTACATTGTCTGTGAAGAACAGTCCGAGGCTAGAAATGGTGAAATTGTGGTAGCGCTTCTTGATAACGGCGTTGCGACACTCAAAAGGTTTTACAGAGAACCCACTCGTATCAGGCTTGAGCCTGCTAACCGAGAAATGAAACCAATTTACGCACAAAATGTCACAATTCAGGGTAAATGTGTGGGAGTTATAAGGCAATACCACTAACTAAAAGAAGAAACTCACGAGTAAAAGCACGGCTGCCGCGCTCATAATCCCAACTGTTGCCCAACCCAATACGTTTGAAAGCATTCCATTTTTACGATCACCCATAATTGATTTATTATTAGAAATCAGTAAAATTAGGATCAAAAGCGGCGGCGCAATGACTCCATTGACGACTGCTGAGTAGTAAAGAGCTTGAATTGGATTGATCCCGATAAAGTTGATAAGTAGCCCAATTAGGGTGGCAATGGTTATAATACCGTAAAATCCATGGGCTTTGGCAAATTTACGGTAAAGACCTTCTCTCCAACCAAAGGCTTCCGAAAAAGCATAGGCCGCTGAGCCCGCCAAAACTGGCACTGTCAATAACCCTGTGCCAATTATGCCAATTGCAAAAAGAAGATAAGCAAAATCACCGGCAATTGGTCTAAGTGCTTCGGCCGCTTGGGGTGCTGATTCGATAGTCCGGATACCATTTTTAAAAAGTGTTGACGCGGCGGTAAAAATGATAAACCACATGACAACATTTGAAAAAAACATACCGGAAAAAACATCGGTATGCATGTGTCTTATTTCTGAAGAAGTGACATGGGGAGGGGGTTGGCCCATCGATCGAATCTTTCCTTCTTCCACTTCTTCCTCAACTTCAGAGGACGTTTGCCAAAAGTATAGATAGGGCGAAATTGTTGTTCCAAGGATAGCGATGATGTTCAAAAGGTAATTTTTGGAAAACTCAAAATGTGGCACTATAGTACTCCTGAGTGCTAAAATCCAATTTTCTTTAACGACAAACCCGACAAAAAGATAAGAAATTAGGCTCAAAGTCAGCCACTTTAGGAATTTGGAGTAAGTTTTGTATGTAACAAAAACCTCCAAAATTAATGTTAATACAGTCATGGCGATCAACCAAAACATAAATGGCAAACCCACTATCATTTGGGCCGATGCGGCCATTGCACCTAAATCCGCCCCGATGTTAACAGCGTTAGCGATAAGAAGAAGCGTTACTGAAAAGTATAAAATCTGTTTGGGGTAGTTTTTTCTAATAACACGGGACAGTCCACTACCGGTAACCAAACCGATGCGGGCGCACATCTCTTGGACCACTGTCATCAATGGAAAAGAAAAGACCGCGGTCCACAATTGGGAGTAACCAAACTGTGCACCGGTCTGAGAATAGGTCGCAATTCCGGACGGGTCATCATCGGATGCACCAGTGATAAGACCGGGTCCCAAAGTCTTAAAAAATTTTTTTATTTTAGTAAACATTTGGATTATTAGGATAAGTTTATGATATCATATCTTACTTCTTTTTCGAAGAAAAACTTTTTTTATCAATGGGTACACTATATGTGGTCGCGACACCTATCGGAAACTTAAAAGACCTAACTTTGCGCGCAATTGACACGCTCCGTGAGGCTAATGTAATAATTTGTGAAGATACAAGAGTAACAAGCAAACTTTTGGCGCATCTGGGCATAGAAAACAAATCACTGATAGCCCTTAATGATTACAACGAATCATTCAAAATTCGTGAAATCATACCTATAATTGAGCGTGAAAATTCAGTCGCATTGGTATCAGATGCTGGAACTCCCCTTATTTCTGACCCAGGTTTTAAACTTGTCCGGGAATGTTTAACTCTTGGAATACCAGTAGTCTCTGTGCCTGGCCCATCTTCCGTAACCGCAGCCCTTTCAATCTCCGGACTTCCCACTGATAAATTCATGTTTTTAGGATTTTTACCTCAAAAATCTGGCCATCGCCAAAAAATGCTCGAAAACGTCCGAGATATCAATGAAATTATTAAACAAACTGTGATTATTTTCGAATCCCCTCACCGATTAGGTAAAACGCTAGAGGAAATGAAAGATGTATATGGTGATATTGAAGTAGTTGTGGCAAGAGAGCTCACAAAAGTTCACGAAGAACTAGTACGCGGAACAATTAGTGAAGTTTTGGATAAATTTAAAAAAAGCACCAAAGGCGAGATCGTAATTCTTTTTAATCTAAGTCAAAAACATTGATGCTAAGAGGTCGATACCGGTCATGTCATCGGGCTTGGCAATCTTCATCATTCCCAAAATAGTCGGGGCTATGTCAGCAAGTTTTCCGCTTGGCAACTGCATTGATTTATTTTTCAACAAGGGATGCATAAAAATTGCCGGTACCGGTGAAGCATTGTGTTCAGTATCGGGCTGCTTGGTGATAGGATCCCACATTATTTCGGCATTGCCGTGATCCGCGGTGATAATTACAGCTCCACCAGCTGATTCAACTGACCTGACTATTTGTCCAATACAATTATCTACAACCTCTATTCCTTTGACGCACGCCCCAATTATCCCCGTGTGCGCAACCATGTCAGAGTTGGCGAAGTTAGCGACAATAAAATCATACGACTGCGACCGGACGGCTTCGAGTAATTTTTGAGTAATAGCCATGGCAGACATTTCTGGTTTTTGATCATAAGTATCGACTTGGGCTGATGGTATCATCGTCCTTTGCTCCTGAGGATAAGCCTCTTCCCGCCCGCCATTAAAAAAGTAGGTCACGTGCGCATATTTTTCTGTCTCGGCGATATGAAATTGACTTAGCGATTGTTCAGAAATTACCCTGGCAATCGGAATCGGAATATTTTGTGATGGGAATATGACAGCTGAGACCGGCAAGTCTTTTTCGTACGAGGTCATTGTTGTAAAAAACAAATTATTTAATTTTTTAGTGCGGGGGAATGTTTTTACAAATTCATTTTTAATATTTAATGACTGAGCTTTATATTCGTTGGGGTTTTTGTCAGATATTTCTTTTTTGATTTCAATCTGATCAAAGTGGTCAAGAACAAATGCCTTGGAAAGTTCTCTGGTTCGGTCCGGACGAAAGTTAAAAAATACGACAGCGTCGCCATCTTTAATAAGACCCGCTGGATTGCCGAGATTATCAACAATGATTGTCGGAATCACAAATTCATCAGTTCGGTTGGCCTGGTAGCTAATCTCCAAGGCTTCTTTTGCACTTTTGGCTTTTGCCCCAATCCCCAAAACCATTGCCTCGTATGCTTTTTGAGTCCTTCCCCACCGGTTGTCCCTATCCATCGCGTAATACCTGCCTGACAACGACGCAATTTGTCCGCCGGTAGTGTGAAGCCATTCTTCAATTTTATTTAAATATTCCAAAGCAGACCTTTGAGGTGCATCACGACCATCGGTAAAAAGATGAAGTTTGATGCGATCGGTTGGAACATTATTTTGTTTGGCAAAAGACAAAAGTGCAAAAAGATGATCTAAAAAACTATGCACACCGCCGGGTCCGATAAGCCCCATGAAATGAAGAGTCGAATTATTTTTTTGAATATGTGAAAGCGTTGAATGAAGTGCCGGGTTTTTGTAAAAAGTCCCGTCGCCAATCGACATATTTATTCGAAGTAAATCCTGGTAAACAATTTTCCCTGACCCAAGGTTTAAGTGTCCGACCTCACTGTTACCTGCTTGACCTGCGGGCAGTCCAACCGCTTCGCCAGACGCCATAAGCTGAGTGTGGGGGTAAAGAGCAGAAAGCGTATGGATATTGGGTGTTTTGGCAAGAGTAATGGCGTTACCCAGGGAGGCTGGTGCAATTCCCCAACCATCTAAAATAAGAAGTACAACAGGTTTGCATGCTCCCTCATTCATTTAATTTTTTTATCAAAACAACTCCCGTTCGATTTCTAAAAGACGATTAAATTTGGCAACTCGCTCTCCCCGGGCCGGCGCTCCAAACTTTACATAAGGCGCTCCAACCGCCACCGCAAAATCAGCAATAAAATCATCGTTGGTCTCACCCGAACGGTGGGAAACAATTATTTTCCAATTGATCCCCATGGCACTGCGGACAAAATTGACAGTTTCGGTCAGCGTCCCGACCTGGTTAGGTTTGACAATGGCGGCGTTGACTGTCTTGGCACTTTGGGCCTTTTTGAGTCTTTCAAGATTGGTTGCCAATAAATCGTCCCCTACAATCATTGTTCGGTCCCCCACCCGGGCGGTTAATTGTGCCCAACCTTCTTCGTCATTTTGGTCAAACGGATCTTCAAGTGATAAAAGTCTAAATTGATCGATAAGTCCAATGTAGTACTCAACCATTTCCGGAGTTTTTGCTGGTGTTGGTTTATCTTTAATGTGATACGACGAATCTTTATAAAAACTATTAGCCGCTACATCGAGGCTTAAGAATACATCTTCGCCGAGTTTGTACTTGGTTCCATTGATTGTTTCAATAAGGATCGAAAGCGCATCGGCATTGGCGTAAAGATTGGGCGCATATCCACCTTCGTCACCGAGCGAATGAATGGCATTTTTGGCAATAAGTGTCTCTTTGAGCGCCCAATAAATCTCTACACCCATCAAAAGTCCAAGCGAATAACTTTTACTCCGGGCGGGCACGACCATAAATTCTTGAAAATCCAAATTACCGGCACCATGCTTGCCGCCATTTAAAATATTAAACATCGGAGTCGGCAGACTTTGAGGCTTGGGAAGCCCAAAAGCAGTAATCAAGAATTGATAAAGCAGGATATGCTCGGAGGCGGCGGCGGCTTTGGCAGTCGCTTGCGAAACAGCTAGGATAGTATTGGCACCTAGTTTGGATTTATCGGAAGTGCCGTCCAAATGAAGCATGATTTGATCAACTTGAGCAATGTCTGTCGCTTCGGCGCCTGCTATTTGAGGGGCAATTTGGGAAATAGCGTTGTTGACACTTTTGAGCATCCCCAGGCCTTTAAGTCTTGTCATATCCTCATCGCGCAACTCCTTGGCTTCGTACTCACCAACCGACGCGCCCGAAGGACTTGCTGACACACCTACCGACCCATCATCCAGGATAATGGTGACTTCAACCGTGGGCGTCCCACGACTATTTAATATTTCTCTGGCTTTTAGACCTTGGATTTTGGGCATTAATACTTATTAAACCTTGAAAAGCGCATCATTTCAATTTTTATATTTTAAATCTTTTTCTGCTTTTAGAATAATGGCTCTGGTTTTGTCGAGGGCATCAGGTGAGACCGAGACTGATGTTACGCCCCACTCAACTAGTTTGGATGTGAGTTCGGGATAAACCGAAGGGGCCTGTCCACAGATGGATGAAGTAATTCCCATCTTGCGCGAGGTCGTGATAGTTTTTTCAATTGCCCACATAACAGCCTCATTTCGTTCATCAAACTCTCTGGCCACTTCATCATTATCCCGATCAGTTCCTAAAATAAGCATCGTTAAGTCATTGGAACCAATCGATACACCATCAATACCTGCCTCAATAAATTTATCAAGAAGAATAACATTGGACGGGATCTCGACCATCATCCAGAGTTTGAAAGTAGTGGCCCGGGTAAGTCCTGAATCCACAACTATACGGCGAACCAAAACTAACTCCTCGACGGTGCGCACAAACGGGATCATCAAATGTAAGTTGTTAAAACCTTCAGCTCTGACCTTTTCGATTGCGGCCAGCTCCAGTTTAAATACCCGCGGATCACTTATATACCGATAAGCACCCCTAAAACCAAGCATAGGATTGGATTCTTTGGGCTCAAAATGGTCGCCACCTTTGAGATTGCGATATTCATTGGTTTTAAAATCAGACCCACGATATACAACCGGCCGTGGATAAAAACTTTGGGCAAATATCTTAAGATTGTCTGCAAGGGTGGCCACATAACTCTGACTTTTGCCTTCAGCAATTGCTTTTTTCGGATGAGTTCCCATCTGAGCCATCATGAACTCGGCCCGCAAAAGCCCCACGCCGTCGGCATTTTGTTTGGCTATATCATAAGCAAGTTCCGGCTCACCCAAGTTGACATAAACTTTGGTATTGGTTTTAGTGGGTCCATCCGTTGAAGAGTATGACGGTGAAAAGCTGAGAGTTCGACTTTCTTTAGTTCGCTTGGCACCAAGGTAAACTTTGCCGCCGGATCCGTCGACTGTCACAACCGATCCATTTTTTAAAATCTTTGTCGCCTCTCCGGTACCGACAATTGCCGGAATTCCTAGCTCTCTTGAAACTATCGCTGCATGGGATGTCCGACCACCTTGATCGGTAACAACAGCCACCGCTTTGCGCATTGCCGGAACAAAATCAGGATTGGTCATGCCAGTTACCAAGACATCACCTTTAGCAACTCGGCCCACTTGTGAGGCAGATGTAATAATTTTAACCGGCCCACTCGCAATACCAGGTGAAGCCGCTGCGCCCGTTAATAATAATTTGAGATCGTCTGTGGTGAGATTGGTTTTGATCTCCTGATCTCCTTTTCTAATCGTTGTTACGGGTCTTGTCTGGACAATATAAACTCGATCCTTTTCAATTGCCCATTCCACATCCTGAGGAAAGTAATAATGCTTTTCCAACTTTTTACCGAGCTCGGCTAATTTTTTTACTTGAGATTCACTTATTTTTTGCTTGGCCTGCCAGGATTTGGAGATACCAATGGTGCGATTTTGGCCCCGGACATACGCAAGTTGTTTATCCTGTACCGCAATAATTCGATTGCCGATTTCTAATGTTTTTTTATCGACTTCAAAATGATCAGGGTTAACAATCCCTTGGACAATAAATTCCCCCAGTCCCCAAATCGCTTCGATTACTATTTTGTCTTTGTCATTCGTAACCGGATCAATTGTAAACATTACGCCCGACATTTCCGACTCGATCATTTTTTGAACAGGTACGGCGATACCTATTTTCTTGTTATCAAAGTTTTTCTCTCGTCTGTAAAAAATAGCTCTTTGGGTAAAAAGCGAAGCCCACGCTCGCTGGACGTACTGGGCAACATCTTTTTTACCTTTTACATTAAGGAAAGTTTCCTGCTGTCCGGCAAACGACGCGCCCGGTAAATCCTCGGCTGTTGCTGACGAACGCACTGCCACACGCAAATCTTTTTTACCCGAAAGTGTTTTGTAAGCAGTCTCGATCGATTTTTTGATATTGTCGGGCATCTTTTTGGCCATGATGAGCTTTTGAATACTATGAGAAGCAGCGGAGAGCTCGTCGGTGGAGGAAACATTGGTCTCTTTGATGATTTTGTCGATGTGAGGACCCAGCTGATTAAGATCCAAAAAATCAAAATAAGCCTGGGCGGTCACCACAAATCCAGGCGGGACTGGAATACCGGCTCTAGTCATTTCGCCGAGGTTGGCGCCTTTGCCGCCCGCAATATCACCGTCTTCTTTGGTGATTCGCTCAAAAGGCAGAGTGTAGATGGGCAGGTTGGGCATACGCTAAATTTGGCTTAATAAGAATTCCATACTTCCAATGTAATTTTTTTGCATGCGGCCGGTCTTGATGCGCCAATCGATCCGCAAAAGGGCTTGGTAAAGCTTGAGAAGTTTGGGCAGTCCAAAGCTCTGCGCTTGTCTTTTGATTCGGTCAAGCTGCCAAGGGGCGCCTCGGGCATCTTGCGGATTGGTCAGATATCCAATTAGTTGTCTGACTCGCTTGAGAGTCATGTAAAAAACTAGTCCTTCTTCCGTGCCGCTCTCAAGCGCCTTTTCCAAAGCCGGTAGAGACCTCGCAGCCGAGCCGGGACCCAAACTGTCCAAATAACCAAATATCAGAGATGGTGGCTTAAACTCTACGATTTTGGCATCTTTGGGCAGTTTTTTGACCGCGGTAATTGTTACCTGGCCTTCGTTCCAAATCACCAAATCGGCGTCACCCGCAAGGAGTAGCTCGAGCTTGCTCATTCCGTTTTCGACAAATAGCACTCTGTCTGATGAAAAAAGCGATTGGCCCTGACTTTTTTGGATAATCTCCTCGTCGGAAAGTTTGGACGGATCGATCCACATTTGCTCTTTATCTTTTAGGGATTTTTTAAGTTGAAGTAGATGATTGCGACTGGAGGCGACGTCGTCTCCATGAATTAGAGTGACCATAAGTAATTTGAGTTTAATACAATTTTACCAAAAAACAATCGGGGTAGGTGTAAGACCTTAGGCTCTTTTCCTGATAGTCTCTCTCCCTCGGAAGGCCGGAGACTCATGACTTTTGTATCTTTTGAATTCATCTTTTAGATCATCGAGCGCTTGGTCAAAGGCTTGTTCGTAGTTGTACCCAAAGTCTTTAGCGGAGAGTCTTTTGTGAGGCAGAGGCAGGGTAATACGGCAGAAGAAATTGTCGCGGTGGGCGTTTTTTTCGAGGGCTACTTCGATGGTCAACTCGTCGGGGTTAAATTTGGTGAGGAGTTTTTCAAACTTTGCAAGCTTGGTGGAAAACAGCCTTTCTACATCGTCAGTCTTTTCGAAGTTTTTAACTTTAAAGTGTAATTTCATCTGCCCTACTTGTAAGTTTTTATTTACTAATCCCTAACCCCTAGTCCCTAGTCACTACTCGTGGACTACGACCCTAATACCTGGATTGGTATCCGATGACAGTGCCACACTATTGTCCCCGAGATCCGGACCAGCCCAGTTAAATATTTGGGCCGCATCTTCGGTACGCAAGTTGATACACCCATGACTCATTGGGTGGCCAAAATTATTGTGCCAATAAGTACCATGAATACCATATCCTGCATCAAAATACATCACATAAGGCACGTTTGGCAACTTGTAATAATCCCCAGTCTCTTTGGATCCACCTTCCATCGTGTGATAACGCAGTTTGATCCAGACTCTAAATTCACCTTCGGGTGTCGGTGTCCAAGGCTTACCGCTTGAGATAGTAAAGTCATATACTTTGCGGTCGCCTTCCCATCCGTAGAGTTTTTGATCAGACAAGTCGACTTCAATCCATTTTTCTTTGCCATCGGCTGTGGTCAGTCCTAAAACGTTATTGTCGGATTTCTTAGCAGCAATTGTTGAGAGAGAAGCCGTGGGCGAATCTGTTTTTTGACCATCGTAGTAAGCAACTTTAGAATCGTGGAATTTACCATCCGATAGATAAATTTTGTTAATAAAGTCCTTGTCCATCAAACCTGAGGCTCGACCCGTGACGTTGTATGCTACCGATTGGTAAAAATTACGCATCGTAAGCGGCATTTTATTTTGGGTAAATATATAAATTTGGAAAAATGCGGCTAAGGCGGCTCCTACAAAAAGAAGTCCAAAGTAAAAAAGAATGAGTTTTTTGGTGTCAGCGCGTGATGAAGATCTGGGCATCTAAATCTATATTACCAAAAATTGACAATTATGTTTGAAGGTGAATAAATGATATTAATGCCCACTCATAAAAAAGGCTTCGCGAGTATTCTTTTGGCACTTCTTGTTCTTTTAGTCGTGGGTTTAGGAATAACTGTCTTTTTTGTAACTTCAAAGAATTCCAAACAAGCCCCTACATCATTCACATCAGAGAATAAAACTACAGAAAATTTAACTCAATCTGATTTCTCATCTGGAATTCGATATGTCTACAGTTTTTCTGATTCAAAAAATAAAGACCGAAAGTTCGTTGAATACAGTAAAAACAACATACTTACCGAAGCTTCCACTTTATACATCACTGAACCAAATATAGATATTAAAACTGCTAAAAAAGTCGTTGACTTTGAAACAAATGATGGACTAACTTTTCATGAAATTCTGACAAAGGCTGATGGTAAGCTATTCTTAATTCACGTCTCTTTCCCTGAAAATGGTGAATACTATTTGGTTAATGAAACAGGCAAGGTGATTCAATCGGAAATTCTGAGTAATTCAATTAAATCATTTCCGAAAGATGATTTATCGAAATTAGGCGGATTTGGAATTACATATCAAGATCCTTCAACGTTCGATGCGATTACTTTTAAGATTTTAAACGGTGATGATACTAACTGGATTTTTAAGGTTGATGCTTTAACAGGTAAATATATCGAAGGTTCACTCCAACAAGTGAAGTAAAATTCTTCTTGACTTTCGCATTTTCTTCGGGTATAACAAGGTTATTATGAGCCGGCCCGAGAAAATCTCCACTCACGCCATGTTTTCCTCAGGCAAGGTCGTACCCAAGACGATATTTATCGCCAACCGGCCGGTTTCCATCAAACGCATTATTTTTCAAAGCAATAAACGCTTCGGCAATGCTGAGATCATTACTTTCTCTCTGGCATCCGATACCGCGGTTTATGAAGTTGATTTCAACAAGTCCACGCTCGAGTGGCAACTTAAAAATATATTTTTAGAGGGGTGAATGTGTCGTGTTTACCCGCCCAATTACCAAAGTTGATAGAGAGAATGAAGTTCACGCCAAAGATCGAGTCATTTTGCATGTGGATCTCAATAGCTTTTTCGCCACCGCCGAGCAGCAGGCCAATCCTTATCTTCGCGGCAAACCAGTAGGCATTACCAAAGCCGAAGGCCGTTCGTGTGTCATTGCCGCTTCGGTTGAGGCCAAAAAATTTGGCGTAAAGACTGGCAGTAATATTTTTGAAGCCCGCAAACTTTGCCCCAAAATTATCTTTGTCCCGGCTGACATGGACAAATACGCGAGTATCACTTACCGGTTTATCGCTATTTGCCAATCTTATTCCCCTGTCTGCGAAGTTTTTTCTCTGGATGAATGTTTTATTGATGTGACTGAGACGGAAAAGTTTTGGCGCCGTCCGCCACGCAAGCTGAGCCTTGAACATCAGGCATGGTTAGAATTTTATCAAGATTTGCGAGGCTCCACGGGCAGGCCCAATGTCTTTCATATGGTCTTTGAGCTTAAGGACCGACTCCGAGCCGAGGTTGGTGAATGGATGACTTGTTCGGTAGGCATCGCTCCAAACAGAATTCTTGCCAAGCTTGCCTCTGATCAAATCAAGCCAGATGGACTCTTTTGGATTACGGATGACAACAAACTTGAGGTGCTGGATAAATCAGAACTGATGGATGTCTGCGGCCTAGGCTTTGGGCTTTATCACCATCTCATGGGCCTGGGGATCAAAAATTTTAAAACACTTAGGGAAAAGTCTTTGGAGTTTTTACAATTTCATTTTGGGCCCCACTGGGGTCCCCATCTTTACAACATTTGCCGCGGAATTGATTATTCCCCAGTTATCACAGTCAGCGAGATTCCGACTGCCAAAAGCGTCAGTCGCACTTACACTCCTCACCGCGATCTGACCACGATTGAAGAAGTTGAAAAGCTTATTAGAAATATGTGCGAAGAAGCTGCCAGCAAAGCACGTCAGATGGGACTGGCTGGCCGGTACGTGGCCCTAAACCTTAGAGGCCCTAAATTGTCATCGCGAGGTTCATCAGGACCGTGGCGATCCAATGAGATTGCTTCTCCTACAGATCGCAATGACGTTTCGTTGCATGGTCACCGCACACTTGGGACATATCTGGATGACGGTAAAAAGATGTTTGATATTTGCATGAGTATTTGTGAGAGTTGGGACATTCAAAAAGTGAGGTTTTGCGGAGTAACTTTGGGAATGCTTACGCAGAGTAAGTATCTTAGCCTGCCGCTTTTTAGAGAAGATCAAAAGATACAAATTATCGATACCACACTGGATACAATCAATGCCCGCTTTGGAGACTACACGGTATTCCCGGCAAAACTTTTAGGAATGCCGATCATTATGCCCGAGGTCAATGGCTACTTCGGAGACAAATCTTACAGATTGCACTATCTAACGAATAAATTTGAAACCTAAGCGGCGTGAGGAGTGTTAACTTGTCTAGCTAAAGCCAAGACTTCTTCTGGAGAATAAACTGCATCAGATGTTTCATCTACCCAATCCTGTCCTTGGGCATCGATAAAATGGTGAAGTATTAGACGCCAATGAAAAAAATTATAATAAGGTTGTTCGCCCGAATTAACCAATTCTGGAACAGCATAACGATCAATAACTTGATAATCTTCAGGAGTCAGATGAGGGTATTGCTCAAACTCCGCAGGCATAGTTTTATCTCATGCCGAACGAGGGGCCAGCGGACTTAGCAAAAAGCAGATAGAGTACTGTGACAACAGCTGCGGTAATCAGAATATTTTTACCTTCTTTTTTGAGATCGGGCTCTGTCTTAAAAAGAACAAAACCCAAAACAGCCCCAATTAGAGGATTTAAAATTGAGATAAATATCCCTAAATAAAGCCATTTCTTTGTGCGCTCAATTTTCATCATGGGCCAATTTTATCTCTCTCCTTATGAATTTATCAAGCGTTGGATAAATTCTCTTTCTTCACCAATTGTTGTTGGTTTACCGTGACCGGGGTAAACAACGACGGAGTCGTGCAGCTCCATGAGCCTTAATAAACTATCAACCATTACCTCAGGCAGAGACTCGGGCAAATCAATAAGCCCAATGGCATTTTTAAAAAGTGTATCGCCCGTAAAAATAGCTGATTCTCTTGAAAAATAAATCGCAATCGATCCAGGAGTGTGGCCGGGGACATGGATAATATTAAAAGTGGTCTGGCCAATATGCAGTTCTTCCCCACCCCTAAAAGTCTTGCCAGCCATTCCACCTAATATCATCATGCCGTATTTACTGGCAAAGTTTTCAAAGCGTCCGCCAATATACGGCGCATCTTTCTCGTGCAAGGCAATTGGTGCGCCGGTCATATCAGATATGATGGCATTTTCCGCAATATGATCGGGGTGAAAGTGAGTATTGATAATGTACTTAACTTTGGCACCCTCTTTGGCTACCTCGTCCATAATCTCATCAGACCCGCCACCAGGATCGATAATCACGGCCTCTCGACTAGATTCATCAACAATAAGGTAGGGATGTTCACGAAGGGGACCAACTGTAAAAGTCTTTAAGATCATTGGGCTATCGCTGGATACAATTCTTTTTCTAAAAATTCTTCACAACGTTGAGGAGCATCTCCCACATGGGAGAAAATATTTTCAAAAGACCTTTTTACACTTTCCTCACCGAGCATCGAAACAATTCTATCATCGTCTAATATCTGTTCTTGAAGAGGGTTGGGCAAACCAGATCTTTTAGCATCTACGGCTCTCTCAGAGTGGTCGACAAGTATCTCATGAGCAATTTTCCGATCCATTCCAGCTTTAACAAGTCTGGCCAAAATAATCTCAGTCACACAAAACGGTGCATATCGTTCCATATTTGTCTTTACTGAATTTTTGTGAACTTCCATCCCCCTAACTACTCGTTCTGTCCTGGCAAGTGCTTCATCAACTACTAGAAAGCTTTCGGGCAGCCAGCTTCTTTTTCCAGCCGAATCTCTGAGCGTTCTTTCCAAAGTTACAAATGCCGATGTGACCCATGCAGAAAACGATTGGCCAGGCAACATTTCAGTAAGTGAGTCAATATTTTCAGCATTTATCGGATTTCTTTTGTGCGGCAAGGCAGAAGATCCAATCTGACCTTTTCGTCTGGGCTCCGATACTTCATCAATTGGCGTGGACTGCAAGACTTGTAAGTCTAGCGCAAAACGATGTACCGATTGGCCGATATTCGCAAGTATGTTGGAGGTTAAAAATAAAAACTTTCTGGGATAAGTTTGATCCGTAATTGTTGCTGCTTCAATGCCAATTTTATCCATTATTAGATCTTCTTGCTCGCGCGGCGTCACTGGTTTATCTTGTAGAATCTCTTCGAAGGATGCCGATGTTCCAACTACTCCTTTTATTCCCTTGCCTTTAACCATCGGCTTTATCGCATCCAAAAGTGCAAGGTCGACAAGTAAATCTTGTGCATATTTTGCAAATCGATAGCCCATCGTCGTGGGCTCAGCGGCTTGTAAATGAGTGTAGCCCATACAAACCAAATCTTTGTGAAGATCGATCTGCTGTCCAAAAGCTTCTAAAGTATTTCTTAATTTCGATCTAACTAATTCTAGCGACTCATAGATTTGCATAATCTCTGCATTTGACAAAACATCTTCTGAAGTCAGTCCCAGGTGCAAGATCTCCCCACCGATTGGAGCAACTTCACTATATTCATAGATTGCTGCCGCAACATCATGGCCTGTCTTTTCCTTTTCGAGTTGAAATATTCTTTCAACTGAAAGAAATGGGAGGCCTTTTTTAAGATCGTCGACTTGCTCTTGAGACACTAAACCCGCCTGTTGTTGAGTTTCTGCAACATTGACCCAGATATTTCGAACGTTACCCCAAAATTGTTCTTGTGACCAAATCCTTCGCATCTGAGGTGTTCCGTATCTATATGTAAAACTAGAAAGATAAGTCTCGAAACCCGCTTGAAATTTATCAGGAGGAATCAACCCTTGTTCGTTTTCATTCATACACGAGACAAATGTTATATTAATGCTCGAAAAGATTCAATTCTAATAATCTGGTTGCAAAAATCTCTAAGATCATTTTTTAAATTATATCCTTGAGTTTAAAAAATTTGTTAAAGGAAATAATACTGATATAATTCCCTTTATGGGTGAGCAAGAAAACGGGGATATCTCCAAAGAAGCATTATACAATCCGGGCGAGCTTGAGACGATTAAATCAAATATCAAAACTCAGAGTGCCAAAGAAGTCCCACAGTTGGCAGCTGTTGAGGAAGATAAAGTCGACGCCATTGTTGATAATGCATTGGGCATGATCATGGGGTTTGAAGAGATTGCCAGGAAGAAGCCTCACCAGCCGGTGTACCCCGATACGGATGCAATTATAATTTTTGCTGGACCTGGCGCATATAGCACTAAAGTCCATCCGTTTGAAGACAAACCGGACCGTTATCAACATTTACCCTGGAGCAGGGGCATGGAGAGATATCGTATTCGGGCAGCGGCGGCGATTGCAAGGGAAGTGACGGGTCAAAGATTAGGGAAACCCAGCTTTGAAGTTTCTAAAGAGGAAATCTCAGAGAATGGACCACCGATTATTTATCCGGTTAATAACTGGGAAGCGGACCATATTAAACATGTTCTTGCCGAGTCAACAACGGTGATTCCTGAAAATAAATTTTTATACTATACCGAAATTCCTGACAAAAATGGCGGCACCCGAGTAATTGATAATACCGCCGATCAAGTCGAAGGCTTGCAACTGCCTGCTGGAGAGCTGCGAAGAATTGTGATCGTCTCACAATCCGCACATTTAGCAAGAATTTTATATATGTTGGGCAAATTTAATCAAAGTATTCCGCCTGATACTGTTTTGCAACCTTATCCGCTTAGAATTCCCGAAGGCGGGAAATTAATTTATCCAGAAATGGAAATCAGAGGAATTTTAGCCGGAATTTTCAAGTTGGACACAGCAAGCACTTCTCCTTACCCATTTCAATCTGAATAAGTTAAAGTCTTTCGCTAGGTGAAAAGATCACGATTCTAATTCTTTTTGTCCAGGAACACCTTCTCGAGACGCTATTAACTCGGTCTCTAAAACTTTGCCCTCGTTATCCACTCTTACCCTGTATGCTTCCCCACGCTTGAGATAGCCTTCTTTACTTAAAAAACTCATATTAGGAATTTCTCCTTCTGGATGACCGAGTCTGTAAAGAAGTAGTCTAATGGGGTCACCATGGCCGACAATGGCAACTGTTTGGCCTTCACATCTTTTTGTCACATCATTAAATCCGTCTAACATCCTTTGGGCAATATGTTCGTACGCCTCCTGGTCAGGAGAACGCGGATGCAAGTAAATATCTTCTCCATGATCCATTAGCTCATGCTGCACCGATATTGGCACGTCAAACCACCCTGGCACGTGACTATCAGAAAATGCATGGTTTTCAACAATTTCTACACCACCAAAAATTCGAGAAATTATCTGAGAAGACTCCACCGCTCTGGTAAAAGGGCTCGTTTCAAGGCGGTCAAATTTGACTCCACTGTCTTTTAGGGAATTGGCAAAAGATGATAGCTGCGTCCTCCCTTCGTCACTTAAATGTGTCTCAGGCCGATACATCAGCTTTTGACCATTGCTATCGAATTGATATTCCACCTCGCCGTGGCGGATTATGAAAATATTTGTCATATGAAAATGTGATCTTTAAACTTATCACGAAGCGGGCCAACTGTAAAAGTCTTTAGGACCATTAAACAATTCGAGAACCACTCTTTAGTTTTTCTGCTAATTGCTTTGGATCTTGATCTACCCAAGAAAGAAGGACTAAATCGGGAGCTGGGTCAAATTTAATTCCTTCATGGACAGGCAATGCTATAACCGGACTCCCTGCGGACTTGGCGGCGGCCACTCCAGGAGGCGAATCCTCGTGAACCAAAACATTTTGAGGTTTACTATCCAACACTTTTGCAGCTTTCAAAAAAACTTCAGGGTCGGGTTTGAGCCTGGCAACATCTGCTTCAGTTAACACAAAAGTGAAAAACGGTGCCAACTTGGCATTTTCAATAATACGATAGGCAAATTCTTTTGGGGTAAGGGATGCAATTACAAGATCTCCGGCAATTGATCGAGCTTTATCGAGATATTCATACACACCTTCTCTTGGCTCAATTGGTTTGGAAAAAAGGAGGTCGGTATATACGCCGTTTTTAATTTCTCTTACTTTCTCAGGACCCAGTGTTTTTGCGCCTAATAAACGAGATATTTCAGTAGAAATCGCTTTGTCCCCAGCCCCAATAAAATGAGAAAATTCCTCTTTACCAAAAGTGACTCCGAGATTTTGAGCGACATGCTCAAAGGCTTTTTGGTGGAGTTCTTCTGTATCTACTAGAGTCCCTTCCAAATCAAATGCAAACTTTTGATCTTCCATAAGTCTGTGACCCGGCTGGGATTCGAACCCAGGACGCATCGCTTAAAAGGCGATTGCTCTACCAGGCTGAGCTACCGGGCCTCGTCACGATACAAATTATATCAATAATCCGAGCTCATTTCATTATTTGACATTCGTATCACTTGGTGCTTAAACTGAGGTTACAAATTCTGCCCGGAAGGAGGTGGAATTTATGGACATACCAAGACTCGGAGATCTTACCTCTCAAGTTTTGACGTCTCTTCTCACTTCATTTCTCGCTCTTATCCCAACTCTTGTCGGCGGAGCCTTACTTTTGGCAGTTGGTGTCATTATCGGTGCGATTTTCAAAAGAGCGCTTTTGACTATTTTCAAAGTTTTTAAAGTGGATGAGCTTGCCAAATCATACAAAGTTGCCAATGTTGAAGGGAGAGACCTTCCCTGGTCTCACATTTTTTCAGAAATCGTTAGATGGTCAATAATTATTGGATTTCTTCGAATCGCATCGGCAGTCTGGGGTTTAAGCGCGGTGCGAGGGATAGACGCGATCATTTCTTATGTTCCAATTGTACTTAGCGCGACCATTATTTTAATTGTGGCAACAATGATCGCAACACTTGTTTATCACAGTATCTACACAGCAACCAAAGCATTTTCTGGGGAAGCAGCCAGGATTGCATCCAATATAAGCAAATGGGCAATTATTTTGTTTGCAGCGATCTACACATTGGGACTTTTGACTGGTATTCGCTCACTTTCAGGTAGCGCACAAAATGCAGTCGCTATTGCGCTGGCTATTGCCTTCGGATTTGCATTTGGACTAGGCGGTCAAGACGCTGCCAGAGACTTACTTAAAGCTTTAAAATCAAAGCTCTAAAGTAAAATAGCTAAACAGTAATCCGTCTCTTAAATTCGTCTTCGAGCTGAAAAAACCTTTCTGCACGTGTATTGCGAGGGCGCGAGAGGCTGATTTCGACAATTTTTTCAACCTCGCTAGGCGAAGGTGTTAGGACCGCTATTACATCAGAAAGTTCCAAAGCCTCTCTAATAAGATGGGTCACCATAACTACAGTTATTTCTCTTTTTTGCCAAATGCTCAAAAGCAGTTCTCTTAATTTTTGAGCCGTAAACTCATCAAGAGACGAAAACGGTTCATCCAAAATAAGGACATTGGGATCGATCGCCAGTGCCCGGGCAATGCCTACTCTTTGCTTCATACCTCCGGATAGCTCCTTGGGATGATGATTTTCAAAGCCAGACAATCCAACTTCGTCGATAAGCTCTGCCGATACTTTCTTTCTTTGGTTTTCTCCCACACCTTGCATCCTCAGACCAAACTCAATGTTTTCCTTGACGGTCAAATAAGGAAAGAGGGCAAAATTTTGGAAGACAAAACCGATTTTTGGATTTTCCTGCCAACTAACCTCGCCTTCGCTTTTCTCAATCAACCCCGCAATAATTCTCAGAAGAGTCGACTTCCCACATCCTGACGGGCCAATGATTGTAAAAAATTGTCTCTTTTCAACTTCAAAACTAATGTCTTTTAAAACGACAGTTTTCCCTCTATCTTTAAAGATTTTTTTTAAATTGGCGACTTTTAACATAGTTAGCTCTCCTGTTGATATCTTGTGCTCATATTAAGAAGCGGAATCCAAATAAATTTATTTAGGATAAAAAGAACCATCAAAAGAAGCGTTATGCCGACAAGCAGTATCTTTTGGTTATTATTCGCCCCCAAAAAGGCTAAGTAACTACCGACCCCGACAACATTAACCAAAATTTCAGCCGCTATTATTGCTTCCCATGCTTCACCCCACGCAACAACTGATCCCGAAATAATGCTCGGGAATAAAAGAGGAATTAAAACAAGACCAAAATACTTAAAACGCCTTGCTCCAAAAACTTGAGCAGCTTCAAGTAAATCCTCCCTTATTTGTTTTTTGGCCGAAAGGATTGCAAAAAGAATTGGCCAGATCATATTTATTACTAAAATCACAATGGTAATAATCGATGTTTTTCCAAACCAGATTACAAAAAGTGGGAAAAGGGCAAAAGAAGGTATGCTTTGAAGGGCATCCAAAACAGGCACCATTGCTTCTTCGACACTCGAAGAGGCAGTGGCTGTAAGGGCTAATAAAATGGCTAATATCAAGGATAAAACATAAGCTACCAAGACTCGACCAAGACTCTGAGCAAACCCAAAAAAGAAAAGTCTTGCGTCAAGAAGCGTAAATCCTAGAAAAATAATCAATCCAATAACAACGATTGTAATCGCTATTGAAACTGTAAACAGGTGACGGTGGCGCAGTATTCTAAAATTTATTTTATCCCTCATACCTATCTCCATTATATACAACTGATTTAGTGAATAAAGCAAAAAGGAGAAATTAACCTTCAAATTAGAATGGCTTTCACTTTTATAGGTTGTCTTTGAGATTTAATAATTGGTAAAATATCAGTATGGCGCCATCGTCTAGTGGCCTAGGACATCCGGTTTTCATCCGGAAAATCGCGGGTTCGACTCCCGCTGGCGCTACATAACTTTAAATGACTGAAGGTCTTGTTTACGTTCCGCCCGAATATTTACCCTCTGGCCCCAAACCAGCTATATTTTTAGCAGGCCCCATCCAAGGCGCTGTCGATTGGCAATCAGAGGCAATCAAACTGATTCAAGAAATCGACCCCAATATTACAATTACTTCACCCAGACGGCAGGTATTTGATGAAAAATTTAATTATGATGAACAAGTCGATTGGGAGACACATCACCTGCGGCGGGCCGGGGGAAACGGTGTCATTATGTTTTGGCTAGCCCGAGAATCAGAACCAATACCGGGCAGGGCCTCTGCTCAGACAAGTAGATTTGAACTAGCTGAGTGGAAAGTCAAACATGAACGTGATAGGGTAAAAATGGTAATTGGCATAGAGTCAGGTTTTTCAGGCGCAAAATATATTCGAAAAAGATTTGGCCAGGACTGTCCTGAAGTACCAATCCTTGACAATCTCGAAGACACTTGTCTTAAAGCCGCACAAATCATAACCAATGATCAAAATCAGACGAATTAAAAAAGAGGACGCGCCGGAGCTTGAAAAGCTTATGGTTGAGTTTTTCAAAATTCATCATCCACAACACGTTTATTCAAAAGAAGTTGCGCCTTTTGAAGAATCTAAAGATATTGACGCCAGTATAAAAAAAGCGGCCAATGAGTACATCAAGCTTCGCAAATTTATTGTAATTGTCGCCGAAAATGAGGGTACGCTTATCGGTTACACATGCGGACGAATTATCAAACAACCGGAAAAAGTTTTAGATAAAGAAGGATATGTTGAAGACTTATTTGTGACTGAGAGACTGAGAAATAAAAATTTGGGTAAGACACTTTTGGACACGTTAGAGAAGGAATTTAAAAAAAGAGGCTGCAATCATATGTCGCTGGATACTTACAAGACAAATGACAGGGCAATCGATTTTTATCACCGTGAAGGATTTATCGACCGACTTTTAACAATCGTCAAAAAAATTTAAGGCAAGCCTTCACAAGCAACCCCATCTTTATCAACATCGAGCTTATGTGGATCCGATCCCGGTCCACCGGCAGATATGAAGAATTTCTGGGCTTCATCATGAGTGGCAAAATCGCCACAATCTTTATCTCCGGCAATACTGGTTGATTTTGAAGGTGTAGCATAAGTAGATGTTGATGTTGAACTAGGAGTACAACTGGACCAAAGTCCTCTGTTAGCATCGGAGGCTTCTCTTTGGGCTTCGACAAACAGACTTTGAAATTTAATATCCGGCGGATAGCTTTTGGCATACGCAAATCCTTGACGCGCCAGATAATCATTTACAAAAATATTGTCGATATATACATATCGTAATAACCGGCCATATTTGTCAGTTTCCGACACATCTTTTTCTAAGCGAACATTTTTACCTTCGACTAATTCTTTGTTTTTGGACGAAGCTTCTTTTCCAAAACACTGGACTGCTTTTCTGGGGTCGACGGTCTCTGGAGTATCAACGCCAATATAGCGAACAGTTTGTCCGTTTTCTAGCTTAATAGTATCCCCATCGACTACTTTGATTACCTTGAAGGTTTCACCAGTTGAAATAATCGGCGCTTCTGCTTGCCCTAAAACTTGGGTCGTGTCCAAGGGTGGGAGCGATGCTTCAGGAGAAGACTGGATTGTAAATGGAGTGGAAGGTTCACATCCGGCGAGTAAAAAGACTGTTAATAAACCAAGGGAAATATTTTTTAAAAGCTTTAGTCTCATGAGGTAACGCTCTTGTCATGATGGATACTAAGTCCCGCGGGGGTGAGAGTCAACTCCACAACATCGAGACGGTATTCATCGTTTTCCTTCTTAGTTTCTGACAAGTAAAACATGGCTGTTTTGACCATTCTAGATATTTTTTGCTTTCCAACCGCCTCCGCGCCGAGACCAAAAAATGGTGTTGAGCGGGCTTTGACTTCGACAAAAACAATTACTTTATTATCAAGGGCAATTAGATCAATTTCACCAAACCGACTGTGATAATTGTGTTCAAGGATTTTGTAACCCAGATTTTTGAGGTATTTTTCTGCTTCATCTTCACCCCACCTGCCAACTTTTTGGGTCAACATTTAATTAATAGTTATATTAAAGGATGTCCGATGTATTGGTGTAAAGCCAAATTTTTTAATTGCGCTTTGATGATCCGCTGTGCCATAACCTTTGTGACGCTCAAATCCATACTTAGGATAACTTTTACTCAACTTTTCCATAAGTTTATCTCGATAAACCTTGGCAACGACAGAAGCGGCTGCAATAGATATGCTAAGTTGGTCGCCTCTTACTATCCCGATTTGTAATTTTTTATCAATCAGATAAGGAACATAAAAAGCATCGACCAAGATAAAATGAGGTCTTTCTTTTAATTTTTTAACAGCTGATCTCATTGCCATAAAAGAAGCCTTGCCAATACCTTGGCGATTGATAACGCCAACTTCTATCTGCGCAATTCCAAAAAAGAGCGCTTCTTTTTGGATAATTTCGGCAAATTTTTCGCGAGTAGTAGCGTTAAGTTTTTTGGAATCATTAAGACCAGGAAGATTAAATTTTGGATGTAAGACTACGGCTGCAGCTACAACTGGCCCAGCCCAGGATCCCCGTCCCACTTCATCGATACCCGCGACCAATTCAAAGCCGGATCTCCAATAGCTTTTTTCATATTCAAAAGTGGGGTATGTGGGCACGTTTTAAGAAGTCGTTAAATCTTGGCCAGCGCTTTGGCGGTTGTTTTGGACCTGACGTAATAGAGTTTGGACCGGCGAAGCTTGCCAGCCTTTTTAACGACTGTCACTGAAGAAATAATGGGCGACTCTAAAGGCCAAATTCTCTCCACTGCAATATTGCCAACGGCGAGTCTTCGGACTGTAAAAGTCTTGTTTTCGCCTCGTCCACGAATAGCCAAAACCATACCATCAAAGTTTTGAATTCGCTCTTTAGCTCCTTCTTTTATTTTTGTGGCAACGCGTACTCGGTCGCCGACACTAAATGTTCTTGTAGTATTCATAACACTGACGAATGATATCAAATTTAGGTCTAATTTTGCAATTCGATGATGAAAATTGTGACAATTTTTAAATTAAAATCAAATTTGGATCCAGCTTTGCTGGGACAAATTTATCAACTTAAGGAGGGAAATACTAAAGGGAACCTTGGTGCCCTTTAGAGTCAGCCTTGATGGACATTGCAACCCAAATCGGTCAACTGTTTGCGAAGGGTATCAGTCAAATCTGCCCCAAAAGGAATAGGGATCTTGCGCATCATACCGTCCGTTCCGGGCAACATCAAAACAGTGGGGTTTTTGCCTTGATTTTCTTTTAGAATCTGATAAATATGATGAAGAAGGGTCCGGTCGGCGGAGGAGGGAATCGTGATCTCTATTGAATTACCGTTGGTATTATCAACCTGTTGAACGGGGGTGTTTTCGTCAATTGTTCTTACCCGATCGACTAGAATAACTGGCGTTTCTTCTTTTTCATCCATTTTGCCTGATATGACAATGACCGAATCTGATTGGATAATTTCTTTATAATCGGCAAATACCCTAGGGAAAAAGACGACATCAATCGACCCAGTCTCATCTTCGATCTTTCCAAAAGCCATTTCTAGATTTGCTCTTTTGGTCATTGTTTTGCGAAGTCCGGACAATACACCGCCGACTGTTACATTTTTACCGGTCGAGGCTTCTTTGATGTCTTTAACTTGGACTCCGATTGTTTTTAAAAGCTGCGGACCAAGACTTGACAAAGGATGGCTGGTAAGATAAAGCCCCAGGAGTTCTTTTTCCCAAGACATTCGAAGTGCAGGTTTCTCCTCTTCAATCAGCGATAGTTTTTCCATCATTTGTTGATCATGCACCTCGGTTGTTTTTTTGAGTTCCTTCTCGTCAAAAAGACTTCCCTGCCCCTCCGCTACACGAGATGAAAGTGTCTGGCCTGAATTTTTAATCTCATCAAGAGTTGCCAGCATCGATGATCTATTTCCAAATCCATCCATTGCTCCAGCTTTGATGAGACTTTCCAAAGTTTTACGGTTGACCGTTCGCAAATTAACTCTCTGACAAAATTCGTTAAGCGATGCAAAATCGCCGCCGCTTTCTCTAGACTCAATGATGGAAGTAATTGCTGCCACACCCACATTTTTAATAGCCGAAAGTCCAAATCTTATCCCGTCTTTGCCACCTGACTTTTCAATTGCAAAACCAATTTGAGATTTATTGACATCCGGCCGCAGTACTTCAATTTTGAGTTTTTTGCACTCGGCAACAGCGAGTGCTATTTTCTCACCGTCATCTGCTTCGGCCGTCATCACAGCTGTCATAAATTCCACCGGATAATTAGCTTTCATATAAGCCGTTTGGTAAGCAACGATTGCATAGGACGCCGCGTGCGCTTTGTTAAATCCGTAAGCCGAAAAAGGCTCAATTAATTTGAAGAGCTCGTCAGCTTTTTTGGGATCCATTCCATGTTCGATAGCCCCTGAGATAAATTTATCTTTTTGTTTGGCCATCTCTGCCGGAATCTTTTTACCCATCGCTTTTCGAAACTTGTCGACTTCTTCCCAGTTATAGCCAGCAAGATTAAGAGCGGTAAAAAGCACGTCATCCTGATACACAATGAGGCCATAAGACGGAGCCAAATATTCTTCCATACGCGGGTCAAAATACTGAATCTTTTTGCGATTGTGTTTGCGCTCGATAAACTCCGGAATTGAGTTCATCGGTCCCGGACGGAAAAGCGAAATCATGGCCATAATGTCAAAAATATTTGAAGGTTTGAGCTCTTTGAGATATCTAGTCATCCCACTACCACCAAGTTGGAAAAGGCCCATCGTCTCACCTTGGGCAATCATTTCAAAAGCTTTTTTGTCATCAAGGGGAATTTTGGCGAGATCAATATCAATGTTTCTGGTTTGTTTAACAATCACGATTGCGTTACCCAAAATAGAAAGGTTACGGATTCCCAAAATATCCATTTTGACAAGTCCGGCGCTTTCAACCGCATGCATGTCGTACTGGGTAACGATTTGATTGCCGCGATTTTCTTTGACAAGTGGCGTGTAATTTGTCAGATCATCGGGTCCAATCACAGTCCCTGCCGCATGCACTGAGGCATGACGGGCATTACCTTCAATCTTCTGCGCTAGATCCAAAAGTTCTTTGACTTCGGCGTCTTCCTTGTAAAGTGCCCCCAACTCCGGGTTTACTTTTTTGGCTTCTTCGATAGTCATTGGAAAACCTTGCGAACCAAGCGGAATCATTTTGGCGATGCGATCTGATTTGGCATAAGGCCATCCCAATACCCGCGCCACATCCCGAGCCGCGGCTCTTGCCATCATGGTTCCAAAGGTACCGATTTGGGCGACTTTTTCTTCACCATATTTTTGCTTGAGATAAGTAATGACTTCGTCCCGCCTATTATCAGCATAATCAATATCGATATCAGGCAATGACGGTCGGTATGGGTTGAGAAACCTTTCAAAAGGCAACCCATACTCAATCGGATTGACCGAAGTAATGCCCAATGAATACGAAACAAGACTTCCGGCTGCCGATCCACGAGTGGTAGAAATTATTCCTTGTTCATGCGCCCACGTAACCATGTCAGCCACAACCAAGAAATAGTCGGCGTATCCTTTTTCTTCAATCACTTTGATTTCATATTCAAGCCGCTTTGTAATCTCTTCGGTAATATTGGAAATCTTTACTTTGATTCCTTCACGGACTCTCTCTTCCAAAAATTCATTGGCGGTCTTACCATTTGGTAGATTAAATTTTGGAAATTTACTCTGACCTATTGGGATTTCGATATTAACACGCTTTGCAATCTTGACTGTGTTTTCGACAGCTTCCGGAATATCTTTAAAAAGTTCGGCCATTTCATCCGGTGTGCGCAGATAATAGGTCGGCGTATCAATCATCCTAAGGCGAGAAACATCGCTTAAGTTTTTACCGGTCTGGATACATAAAAGCGCGTCTTGAGCCTGCGCATCCTCGGCATCAACATAGTGCACATCATTAGTCGCAACCAAGGGCACTCCGGTTTCTTTGGAAAGCTGAATCATGCCTTCATTGACCACTTTATTTTTGCGAGTGCTTTCGACAAGCTCGTTATAGATAACACTGCCTTCTTCAAAAGCGGATAAAAATTTCTCATATTCATGCTCCTGTACTTCCAAGTAAAAATTCTCTTTACCAAATATTTCGACAAAATCTTCGATTGATTTTTTGGCCGCTTTTAGGTCGACTGCTAAAACATGTTTCGCCACCTCTCCATTCCAACAACCGGAAAGCCCGATCAAATCGGTGGAATATTTTTTCAAAACTTTTTTATCAATACGGGGCTTGTAATAAAAACCTTCAACATTGGCAATCGTGACTAACTTCATAAGGTTTTGGTATCCCGTAAAACTAGTAGCCAGGATAGTCATGTGATCGGTCTCATTTTCCGGCGATTTGTCTTCCAATGAATTCCGGGCCAAATATGCTTCCACTCCAACGATTGGTTTGACGCCTTCTTCAAGGCATTTTTGATAAAACTCAATAACACCATACATCACCCCATGATCAGTAATCGCCACACTATCCATTCCACGATCTTTGGTACGAGCGATTAATTTTGGAATCTTAGATAAGCCGTCCAAAAGTGAATATTCCGTATGAACATGGAGATGGACAAATTTATTAGCCATTAGTTTCTAAAGGGCACCTAGGTTCCCTTTTAATCCGCCATTTGGCGGACGCAAGCGAAACTTCCGTTTCCGTTTCGCTTAATATTTCCCCCTTTCATATAAATTCATATTAAAAACTCCTTTGTTAAATATTTTAAGCGGTTTTGTTAAGTTCTCTCTCTATTTTTTCTTTTAATGTGGTCGCATCAATTTTCTCTGGAAACTTTCTCATCACTTGACCTACCAGAAACATTAAGGCATTTTCTTTACCTTTTTTAAAGTCCGCAACTGCGCCTTCGTTATCAATAAGCACCTCCGCAATTACTTTTTCCAACTCCCCTTCTCCCAAGGTCAGAGTTTTACGACCGGAGATGATACTTTCAATAAGAGCTGCAGGTAAAACTTCAGCAATATCTACTTTTCGGTTAATGATTTCATTAGCAATTTGTTTAGCAGACACTTCGTGGTCACTTCCCACCCTGACTGCCTCTTCAAAATAGTCAGCAAGTGTAACGTCTCTTGCTAAAATCTCAGCGTCATACTCAGATAGCTGATATTCCGAACAAAACCTAGCCAATTTGGCCCCACCTAGTTCGGGCAAGGTACTTTTGAGCTCATCTATTTTATTAGGGTCAAGTCCCAGGGGTAACAGATCGGGCTCGGGGAAGTATCTATAGTCATGCGCTTCCTCTTTTGACCTCTGACTAACAGTTTTGCCAAGGGCTTCATCCCAACCCCTTGTTTCTTGGACAATTTTTTCACCCTTTTCCAAAGCTGTCCGCTGTCTATCCCTCTCGTGCTCGATTGCCCTAAAGAGTGAGCGAAACGAATTGAGATTTTTAATCTCGACTTTGGTCCCTAGGGTTTCAGAACCTTCTGGCTTAAGCGATATATTGGCATCGACTCGTAGACTCCCTTTTTCCATGTCGGCATCCGATACGCCCAAATACCTGACGGTTTGTTGGACTTTTTGAGCATATGCCCGCGCCTCTTCGGCAGTTGTCATATCGGGCTCTGAAACTATTTCGACAAGGGGTACACCGCTCCTGTTGAAATCAATCAATGTCTCACCACCAGCGTGCATCAGCTTACCCGTGTCTTCTTCCAGATGCACTCTATTGAGTTTTACTTTTCTCTCTCCCACTTCGATTGCTCCGCCAACGGCTACAGGTAGATCAAATTGTGAGATTTGATATCCCTTAGGAAGATCTGGGTAAAAATAATTTTTACGATCAAATTTAGAAATGGTTGGTATTTCGCTTTCAAAAGCCAAACCAATTTTGGCAGTGTATTCGATCGCTTTTTCATTGGGCACAGGCAAGGCACCCGGAAGCGCCAAACATACCGGGCAAGTATGAGTATTTGGAGCACTACCAAAATACCTGGCCGAGCAGCGACAAAACATTTTAGATTCGGTTGCCAACTCAACGTGTATTTCTAAGCCAATCACCATGTCCCAAATCATGCCTTTAGTGCTCCTTCCAAATTGTGCGCGACTTGCAGCAATTTTGCTTCTTCAAAATGTTTACCAATTATTTGAAACCCAACCGGCATATCCTGATCGATCCCGCAAGGAATAGAAATGGCGGGATTACCGGCAAGGTTGACAGAAACTGTATAAATATCGGATAGATACATCTTGAGTGGGTCATCCACTTTTTCTCCAATTTTCCAAGCCACGGTTGGTGAGGTTGGTCCCACCAAAACATCAACCTTTTCAAAAGCCATATCAAAATCGTCGCGGATAAGTTGCCTGGCCAAGTTTGCTTTGGCAAAAAATTTATCCTGATATCCGGATGACAAAACAAATGTTCCGAGAATTATTCTTTTTTTGACCTCGTCACCAAAAAAATCACGACTCTTACCAAACCTTATCCCATCAAAACGAGCCAGGTTGGTCGATACTTCAGCCGGCATGACAATATAATAAACAGCCAAAGCATATTCACTATGTGGAAGGTTTACTTCCTCAATATCACAACCGAGTTCTTCTAGTTTTTTAATTGTATCTTCTACTGCTTTTTTAGATCCTTCATCTAAGCCTTCACCAAAATATTCTTTGACAATTCCAACCTTGGTACCTTTGATGTCTTTTTTAAGATCGGTGGTGAAATCAGCGGGCTTGTTGGCAACAGTTGTATCATCATAAATATCATCTCCCGCAATGGACTCCAAAACAATTGCCGCGTCTTCTACATTATGTGTAATCGGTCCAATTTGATCCAAGGATGAAGCCATCGCAATCAAACCAAATCTCGAAACTCGCCCATAAGTCGGTTTAAGTCCAACCACTCCACAAAGTGCCGCTGGTTGCCTGATTGATCCACCAGTGTCGGATGCCAAGCTAAAAACAGCCATATCAGCCGCAACTGCTGCAGCCGAACCACCCGAAGATCCACCCGGAACGCGGGTTGGATCGACAGGGTTTACTGTTTTTTCGTAAGCCGAGTTTTCATTGGACGAACCCATCGCAAATTCATCCGAATTATTTTTTCCCAAAATAATTGCGTGTTCTTCTTCTAATTTAGAGACGACGGTGGCGTTATAGGGCGGAATAAAATTTTCCAATATTTTGGAGCTAGCAGTGGTAGTGAGATCCTTTGTTACTATTACGTCTTTAATAGCGGCTGGGACTCCAGCCAATTTACCCAACTTTTCACCATTGTCTATCAGAGTATCCACTCTGGCAGCGGCACTCAAGGCAATATCAAAGTTGGTTGCCAAATAACTATGGATACTTTCATCTTTGTTTTTGATTTGATCAATAAAATTTTGAGTAAGCTCTTTGGCGCTGAAATCTTTATCTACAAGTCCTTGCCCAACTTCACCAATGGTCAAAGAATTAATTTTCATCAAAGACTCCTTTTGTTACGAAAAATCCGTTTTTGGCGCTTGTGGTATTTGATAGGGCGTCTTCAGGAGCAAGGGTAAGGTTGTTATCAGTCGAATCAGGTCTCGTTCTTTTATGAACAGCAACAGGAGGCTTTACTTTACCCGAAACTTTTTCAACTTTATCTACGTATTCCAAAATCTCTTCAAGATCGTGGGCAAACTTTTTTTTTTGATCTTCAGAGAGATTTAGGTTCGCAAGTTTGGCTATATGGTCAATATCTATTTTCATAAATTTAATAATTTACAAGCAAATCTTCTTTAAACATTAGATCAAGATTTGCTTATACAATCCACTTCGATCACATTTCTCTCAGTCTCTTGATCCGATCCTCAATGGGCGGATGGGTCGAGAAAAGTCTCAAAAACCAACTTCCGGCTTTTTTCCCAAAAGGATTGGCAATATATAGATGGGCGGTTGCCGTAGTTGCGGTCTTGGATGCGCCATTGTAAGACCCGATTTTTTCTAGAGCATCGGCCAGGCCATCGGGAAATCTGGTCAAAAGCGCACCCGATGCATCAGCTAGATACTCTCTCCTTCGCGACACTGCCAATTGTATAAGCTGTGCAGAAATGGGGGCAACAATTGCCAAAACTATCCCAAAGATCATCAGTATCCCACCACCTCTATTATCATCGTCTCTGTCTCCGCCACCCCACCAAAGTGTACGCAAAAACATATCAGCGAGCAGTGCCAGAGTCCCCACCAACATTACCACAACAGTCATGAGTCTTGTATCGTAATTTCCCACGTGCGATAGCTCATGAGCCAAAACTCCCTCGAGTTCTTGCTTGTTCATAATCTGAAGAAGGCCAGTGTGAACCGCAATCGAAGCATGCTGGGGATTGCGACCTGTCGCAAATGCATTGGGCGAAGGATCATCGACAATGTAAACTTTGGGCATCGGCAGTCCCGATCCGATGGCAAGGTTTTCGACTAAGTTATAAAGTTCGGGATTGTCCTTTTTTTCAATTTGCTTAGCGCGCGATAGAGCCATAACCATCCGGTCGGAGTAGTAATAAGAGAAGAAATTTATAACCCCTGTAACAATTAGTCCAAAACCGGCATAGCCCAAAGCTCCGGTACCTCTATATCCCAATGCATAAGCAAACACCAAAACAACGCCTGTCACAAAGACGGAAAAAAGAAACATGATAAGCCATGTTTTGTGGCGATTGGAATCGATTTGAGTGTAAATTGTAGCGGCCATTTTGATATGGAGATTATATGACTATTCAGTCATTAATTCTCACTTCGCTCAAATTATAGCAAAATGAACCTAAAAAACCAGGTTGGGATTAGTGCTTTTCGTGATGATGATCATCCTGACTACTGCAGTCGCCAGGTCCTCTAATAACCAAAACGTTTACGGCATGGGAACCATTTGTTCGAACACTATGCACTGCATTAGTGGGAAAATTAATAGGTTGATGACTGGGAGTCGATAAATAATCTACGTCTCCGACTCTAACAACACATACTCCATACAAAGTATTGAGCTGTTCGTTTCTAATTTTGTGATGGTGGGGGAGAGATTCAATTTCTGAGGAGACTTCTTGAATGCAAGCATGCACTCCAATCCGCTTTAATGTTCTAGCATAATACCAGGTAGGTGACTGCGGAGTTTTTTTATACTTAAGCACTTCCATCCCTTGATGGGCTAGCCAATAATCAGCTCCATGTTCCATGGTAATTCGAGCTAGGGCCAAATCTCTTCCATCTTCAAGTAAACTTCCCGGGTCAGGATTTAGCCAAACCGGGGATATTCGAAAAAATGCTTGGGCATCAGGAATATTTACCTCTTGAAAAAGAGGAAGGGACTCTAGATCAGAGCTCCTAGGAATATCTATAATTGGAACATATCCTGGTGATCCTTCAGGTGTCACAATACTTAGTTGGAGAAATCTACTTTAATATCTTTCTTTTCGTCTTCGTTAGCTGTAAAAAACTCTTCTTCTTTAAATCCTAACGGGCCGGCTATAAGCATGGTTGGGAAAGTTTTGATCTTGGTGTTGAGGTCGAGCACATTGGAATTGTAAAACTGCCTGGAATAAGCAATTTTGGATTCTGTGTCAGAAAGTTCGTCTTGAAGTTGTTTGAAATTTTCGCTAGCGCGAAGGGCGGGATAGGCTTCAGCAACCGCAAAAAGGGATTTAAGAGCCCCGGTAAGCATGTTTTCGGCTTGGGCTGCCTGCTTAGCCCCTGTTGCGCCCATGAGGGCTGAGCGGGCCTTGGTGACATTTTCAAACACTTCTTTCTCGTGTTTGGCATACCCTTTGACTGCTTCAACTAAATTGGGGATCAAACTTGAGCGACGCTTGAGCTGAACGTCGATTCCCGACCAGGCTTCTTTAACACGTGCTCTAGCGGTAACTAGTCCGTTATATGTGGCCCAGACAAAAAAGATAAGAAGAACGATTACTCCGAGTATTACGTATGTAGTCATTTATTTTTAAGCTAAGGGATATTCTACCCCAAAGTATTTTTTAAAATCAACCCAATCATATGTATTGACCACATCTTTCTTGGTAGCCCAACCTCTTCGAGCCACTGCAACGCCAAATTTCATCTGGTCCATATGTTTGATATCGTGCGAATCTGTATCGATAACGAGTTTTACGCTCATCTTGATGGCGTCAAATACCAAATCATCTCGTAGATCAAGTCTTTGAGGCCAAGCATTTACTTCCATTATAGTATTGTGTTTGGCTGCCGCTTCAAAAGCTTCGGGCCAGTTTACCTCGTATCCTTCTCTTTCGTTTAAAAGCCGACCGGTAGGGTGAGCGATTATTTTAACATGAGGATTTTTGATAGCGCCAATCATTCTTTTTGTCATTACATCCCTCGATTGGCCAAAACTGGAATGAATTCCTGCAATCACACCATCAAGCAAATCCATTGTTTTATCGTTTAACGCAAGTTCACCATGGGCCAAAATGTCTACTTCGAGTAAATTTAGTATACGTATACTTTTATGTGAGTATTTTAATTGTTCAATATTTTCACTTCTTTTTTTCACCAAATCATGAATCTGCTCGTCGGTATGGGTGGAGACTGCTGGAGAGTGGTCTGAAAGTCCAATATACTGATATCCGAGCTCTTTCGACTTTTTTATAATATCTTCAAAAGAACCAGTTCCAAAATCATGACTTGGTTCAATGGGATAGCTGGAGTGTAAGTGTAAATCCCCTTTGACATCCTCAGGCTTTACTAGATCGGGCACGTCTTTTTTAATGGCTGCTTCAATCTCACCATTATCTTCTCTGATTTCTGGCGGGATATATTGCATTCCAAGCCGCGCATACACTTCCTCTTCAGTGTCAAAAGTTTCGAGCTTGTTACCCTTTTTAATACCAAAATCAGATAATGACAGTCCTTTTTTAAGAGCAATTTCTCTAAGCTTTATATTATGGTGTTTGGAGCCTGTAAAATGCTGCAAGAGCGCCCCGTATCCTTTAAGTTGGGAAACCATCATATCGATCTGAATGCCTGATTCAAGGCGAATTGAAGCTGATCTGGTGCCTGATTCAATGATTTTTCCGGTTTTGGGATAGGAGGTAAAGTGTTTGAGGGCCGCAAGAGGATCTGTAGCCACGATTGCGATATCAATATCCCCTACAGTTGATACTCGTCGCCTGAGGCTTCCTAAAGCATCAACTCTTTTGACAACTGGCGAGGTAAGCATATATTCGATCATTTGATCAGCAATTTCTGAGGCATATGATAGAACCATTCGTTTGCCTTCGACTTTTTTCTTTTGCAAACCGAGGTTTTGCAAGATTTCCTGCTCGCTTTTTACTCCAAATCCTTCCAGCTCTCTGATTTTTCCATTTTCAGCTGCTTTTTTGAGATCGGCTGGGTTTTTGATATCGAGCTTAGAAGCAAGTTGATAGGCAACTTTCGGGCCAATACCTGGGATGCCAATGAGGGTAAACATGCCCTTTGGTAGATCTTTCATTACTTCTTCAAATCGTTTAACTTTGCCTGTTTTGAAAAGCTCTCCCAGATGCTCCTCCATGGATTTACCAATGCCGACAACCTTACCTAAGTGCTTATCTTCCCACAAATCCTTAATCTCACTGGTCGCGTGCTCAACCGCATCGGCGGCTTTAAGATATGCAATTACTTTAAATCTGTTGCCGCCTTTGACCTCATAGGCTGCTGCAACTTGTCGCAGAAGATTGGATATTTGGGTATTTGAGATAGTTTTTCTAGCCATTTTCATTTAGAAGAGAGTAGCGCTATTGCAACACGGATTGCAATAGTGGCGAAACTCTTCGCAAGACATCTTTGTCTTATTCTAACACGTCAAACCCCTGATTGACTTGGACTCTAGCCTCTGATACACTTTCCATGCGTATGGACCTGTAGTGTAGCTGGTTTAACACGTCACCCTGTCACGGTGAAGATCGCCGGTTCGAATCGGGTCAGGTCCGCACACAAGGTCACAAGCAAGATTTGAAAGAATGCCAACTTTGACAAGGAATTGGAATCAATCGACAATAGTTCAGAAGATTCGCAATTTTGAGTGGAAGGACTCATACGCTCAATATGTCCTTGGCGGTATCATCCTTGTAGTCATCGCCCTTCTTATCACTAACTTTATCGCTTCCACCCGCCAACCCGTCCAAATCACCGAAAATCCAGCCAAGCAAGCTCCACAAACTTCAGGCTTTAACACTCTTACTACGCACAAAGTAGAAAAAGGCGAAAGTGTTTCGCTTATCTCTTTGAAATATTACGGCACGATTGATATGTGGCAAGCAATTGCCAAAGCCAACAATCTTACCAATCCCAATTTGATAGTTCCGGGACAAACATTAACTATTCCTACCAAAGAAAGTGCGGGGCAAATACTTGACGGTGTCAATTCAAGAATCGAAGGCACTTCTTACGCTGTCATGGCCGGCGAGACACTTTGGAATATTGCTGAACGAGCCTATGGCGATGGTAACATGTGGACCAAAATATTTGACGCTAATCATCTGCACACTCTACCCAACGGCGCACCCCTCATACACCGAGGCAACGTACTGATTATTCCTAGAGAGTAGTTTAAAATCCAAAATTCCACAGGAATTTTGAAAGGAGCAACAGCATAACGATTAGCTTTGACTCTTAGAGACAAAGCGGTAAGTGAAGCTTGTTGCGACGTGCGGGTGTAGTATAGTGGCAGAACACGACCTTCCCAAGGTTGAGGTGGGGGTTCGATTCCCCTCACCCGCTCATAAAAAACATTCCTTTATGTTTACACCAGAACAAAGACAGTGGATTGACCATTTATCTGATAAAGATAGGATAAGTATATTTCCATTTGATCCAACAGCCGAAGACAAATTTAAGGTTGTAAGACAAAGGGTTCAGGATGTCTTGGGAGAAAAATTATCAGTTGAACATCATGGAGCGACTAGTTTAAGCATCTCTGGACAAAATGAAATAGACATCTATATTCCGGTACCACGCGTTTCTTTTGAGGCAATGACAGATTCACTGAGAAATATCTTTGGCGAACCGAGGAGTACATATCCTCTTAATAGAGTAAGATTTATAACTGAGGTAGACGGAAAACACGTTGACGTATTTTTAATAAATGAAGAGCAGGAGGGTTGGAAAAATCTAAATGCCTTTGAGGCGTATTTACGATCCCATCCTGAAGCTTTAGAAGAATATAAGAGACTTAAGGAAGCTGAAAATGGATTGAGTGTTCGTGGATATTACCGAAGAAAATTGAATTTCTTAATGAAATATTAGCTAAGGCTAAAACGAAATCTTGAATCTAGTAAACTTGAAGTGCCCCTCTTATTTTAAGTAGCAAATTAGATTATTGTGCAGTAATAATAAGCTGTGGCTTGTAAGTTGTGCTGTACTCTTTTGAGTAATACCCAGCGGCTTGAGTTTGTTTTGAGCCTGAAGAAGAATCCATAAAACCAACTACCCCATCACCAGTTACTGCTTTGGTAACGTCAACATCATACCAAGTACTTGAACCGACTGAGCCAAGGCTATTTATAATCGTAGATTCCGCGGCTGGCTGATTAGCCCAAGTAACGGTACCTTCATCCCACAGCGAGCTAGTAAGTTTTCTAAAATCTCCACCTAATGAGGAAGATTTATAAGAGTAAATTCTTAATTTCGCAGAAACTATTTGCTTGGTACCTACACCTTGAACATTGAATTTCAACAAAAACTGCTGGAAAGGGCTCGGGTCAGCAATCAGTGATGTAGTGCTACCGTAGTTTGACGTGGGAGAACCCTGCGACACTGTCGCGTCATCGGTCGGATTAAAAGTTAAAACTGTCGGTGGAGGAGGCGGGTTTGGGATTACTAATGGAAATTTATTTTGTATTTCCGTGTACACTCCAGGATCCTCGCCACCCAATCTCCACAAATAGATTCCTCCGACATTATATTTATTGGATAAATCGAGCTTATAGCTAAGGCTTCTTGAGTTTTCAAACCAAACAGTATGACCACCGTAGGTATACCATGGCGCATAATCTGTCGCGTCCCACTGGATAGTGGCATTATTGGCCGCAGCTGTGTTAACTGCCTCTTGCCACTGGACACCTACCCCATTTCGACCATTGTGGTTCCAGTCATAACCATATGTCGCTAAACCATGCATTATTTTATATTGCGGTATTTGTGTAGATGCAAAGGCGAGAGTTTGATCTACCCAGCTATAAGGGGCAATCGGACCGATTTTAGATGGGTTGTAATCATAGAGGAAAATCCTGACCTCATCGACAATTGCTCCTAAAGCCGCATAATTTTGAGCCTGTGGCCCGTTCCAAGTGCCAGGTTCTGATGTTTTACCATAGACATTAACATATACAGTCTTGCCTTGAGCATGAAGCGCAGTGGCGAGGCTGGCCATAAAATTGGAGTAAGCGTCTCTGTCGGTAGCGTACAAGTTTTCATAATCCATATCTGCCCCGTCATAACCCTTAGAAACTACTAAATTTACAATATTATTGATATGGTTTTGCATCGCAGTGGGATTCACGATAATATCGTGCACAATCTTCGGGTCCCACGTACCATTAATATCGTTATGGATAGTTGGTGTGAGTTTTAAACTCTTACTTCTAATAAGGTTGACAGTAGCATCATCAACAATTGATGCCCCACCTGCAGGATCTAATATAACTTGCCCAGTAGAATCAATCGTATATGCCCAGGGCGAAATTTCTGTAAATGAGCTACCATGGTCTGTGATTGCCTGTATGCCTCTGGCTTTATCCCAATAAACCAAATATCCCACTACAGAGCGAGATTGCGCGTAAACATTTTTATGAAATAAGCGCCCCAAGTGCTCGCCTAGCTTATAAGGACCAAAAAAAGCAAATGCAAAAAAAGCTATTAATAGTGGAACACTGAGATAGACGGCACTGCGCCTACCATTACCTGAGGATTTTTTTCTTTTACTTATCTTGTATTTAGGCATTACTACTTATCGTCTTAAATGCACCGAGGACCATATAACATTTACACTAACATGTAAAAATACCTATTGCAACAAGGTATTTAGCTTCTGAAAAAAATTACTTAAAGTTTTGTCTTAATTTTTTACCCACTGCTTTTTAATCGGATAAGACAAAATATTACTACCTTTTTGTGCCTAATACTCTCAACTAAACAACTGTAAATCTATTATTTTTATCCAAAACTGAAATAGAGTTACAAATCTTGTAAAATGTAACAAGTTGAACGAGTTTAACTCAAACACTATACTTAAGCCGATGTGGCTCAATGGCAGAGCAACCCCTTCGTAAGGGGTGGGTTAGAGGTTCGATTCCTCTCATCGGCTCTCTCGTCTAAGCAGAATTAGAGCTTTCGCAAAATTATTAAATTTTGGCTTCAGCTATCATTCGCTTTTCCTCTTCATCAAGCAAGCTTGATGATCTGGCAGAAACAGGGTATAAAACTTATACAATGGCAAGCAGGTATTATCGAACCAGCCGAATGGCACAGAAAAGAGAGCGTGATGCGGGTAAAAAATTACTCCTATCTATTATTGGAGCAGTGATCTTTTTTGTTCTTTTCTTCACTTTTGGAGTAGGCCTTCTTGCTAGATTTGCCGAAAGTCTGAGTTTTCTAAGCCACAACAAGGACGAAGGGCCAACTTCGACCATATTTACCCCGCGTCTGGATAATTTACCTGAAGCAACCAATGAAGCCCAGCTAAAAATTACTGGTTTTTCGCAAAGTGGATATGAGATTCAAATTATTTCTAACGGCCGCCAAAAAGGCCAAGCCCTGACGGGTGGAGATGGGAGATTTGAAGCCTCAATCAACCTAGAAATCGGCACCAACACCGTCTCGGCAACTGCCAAAGATCCAAAAGGCGCCACAAGCCCGGGCTCTGATGAAACAAAGATCACTTTTGATACCACAGCTCCTCATTTGACAATCTTTGAACCGACTGCCGGTCAAACATTTCATGGGGACCAAAAAACAGCCAAAATATCGGGACAAACCGAGCCTCTATCAACCCTTACCGTAAACGATATCTTTGTGCCTCTTGATCAAAATGGAGGATTTAATTACAACTTTGGTCTTTCTCAAGGGGATAATGATGTCAAAATCGTCTCGACTGATAAAGCGGGTAACAAAACTACCAACTCTCTCAAAATTACTTACAGTCCTTAATCTTCCGCTATCATCACACCCCAAGCGATTGATACAAAAAAGAGTATCGATGGGTAAAAAATTGAATTTACAAACTGTGTGTGGGCAAAAAGCGACACTATCATAATTACACCCGTCAAACCCACTGCTCGTTTATTTTTTTTCAAAAACTCACGGGCGATATTTAAATAAAACATTAAAAAGAGAAATAGTCCCATAAATCCCGTAGTTGCCAGTACTAGGAGTAAGCTGGAATCCGATCCGGTTGCCGAGTGACTCTCAAAACCAGCTTCGTCAATCAGATCACTTTTAAGCTGTGCATAACGGTAATTGTTGAATCCAACACCCACAAGAGGATTCTCTGAAGCGATCGTCCAAGCATTGGACCAGGACAGAACTCTTGCTTGTGACGTCTCATCAAATTCAAAAGCACCTCGCAGACGCTCGCCTACTTTGGGAATCATCACAAGGGATAGTATTAAAACCATAATTACCAAAAAAGAAATCCATTTTAGTCGTAAGGCCGAAAAGAGAAGTACCGCCACTAGAAGCGACAAATAACCGCTTCTGGAAAATGTCAGAACAATTGCCAAAATGAATGCACCTAAAGACACGAGAAGAAAAAGTTGTTTTCTTTTATCCATCTTCTTTTCAAGCTTCGCCAAAACTAGACACGATGAAAGCACCAAAAATCCAGCCAAAAAGTTGGGATCTAAAAAGGTCGAAACGATTCTATTTTGATGAGGATCCCAGCCAAGTGGGGCTAAAAATGACAAATCCTTGTAAATGACAAACTGAATAAAACCTAAAATAGCGATCACAAAGGACGAAATTATCAAAAGATAAAAAGCCTTTTCCTTTTCTTCTTTTTTAAGCCTCAATAAGACTACATATAAAAGCCCGCTATAGCCAACCCATCTGACCCAAAACATTGCTCCGCTAATTACTTCGGAAATACTAAAAAAATTGAGAGAAAAAATAAGAGTCACCAGTGCCCAGGCATTAAAAAGAGCCCACCATCTAAAAAATGGATATTTAACGATTTTTTTAAAATCAGGCGAGGAATACAGAAATATTAGCAAAATACCGCCAACGGCCACGTCTAGTGGGGTAAAAACCGCACCACCGAAAGTCGTAAATCTCAAAAGTTGCCCCACAGGTAAGATTAAAATTGATAAAAATATGAGAGGTGGTAAAAATCTATTGAGTGTCATAATACTTGGGTGGACGGTACAGGGCTCGAACCTGTGACTTCTACAATGTGAATGTAGCGCTCTACCGCTGAGCTAACCGTCCGCTCGTCAGATCAAAGCTCACTTTAACATTTTTTCAAAAAACCGTTTATCGTTCGCTTGACCTTCCTCTTCAAATGCTATCGCATTTGATTAGGTTGAATTATACGCTAATAGCACATTGCTTAGAAAAGCTTAAAACCTTAAAATAGTAAAGATGAAGACACAACTTGGAATAATTTTTAGACTGATAAGTGAGGTTGCCGATACGGTAATCATTGCCCTGGTTGTTTTCCTGCTTTTGTACTTCTTTGTAGCCCAACCCCACAAAGTAGTCGGTAGTTCAATGTTTCCCAATCTCAAAAACGGTGAATATATTTTGACTGAAAAGGTAAGCTACCGCTTTGGTCTGCCTCAAAGAGGCGACATTGTGGTTCTTAAAGCTCCGCCTAGTGCTCAGTTGGGTTCGGCTGGTCACGATTACCTTATTAAAAGGGTCGTGGGCTTACCCACAGAGACGATCAAATTTCAAAATGACCAAGTCGAAATCAATGGTCAAGTTTTAAATGAGCCTTATCTCGATCCTTCTATTAAAACTGTCGGCGAGGGCGGAGTAACGCTCAAAGATAGCGAGTATTTTGT